>Ga0315268_10000126_pt1 | contig 88065 bp, 80 predicted proteins | sample C1_top_MG_FD_204535 | JGI IMG/M metagenome (GOLD analysis project Ga0315268, IMG submission 204535) | Sediment microbial communities from Yellowstone Lake, YNP, Wyoming, USA - C1_top | ecosystem: Environmental > Aquatic > Freshwater > Lake > Sediment | place: USA: Wyoming | collected 2017-08-01
CGGGGTTGCCGGCAAGATCGGTGTAGCCGCGGGTGACGGTGTTGGCGCCCTGATCCGCCAGGCTCTCCGTGAGCTGGCTCGTCTGGGGCACGCCGTCGATGGTCCAGGCCACGGCGATGCTCGCCTCCTTGGTGAGGGAGCCGTCCAGGGGGCTCGTGATGACCACGACTGGAGCGATGGTGTCGCGAATGACCGTGATCGAGGTCGAACCGGGGTTGCCGGCGGCATCCACGGCCGTGGCCGTGAGGGTATTGGAGCCCTCGACCAGCGGCAAACCGACGCAGGAGTATCCGCTTACCCGATGATTGTAACTACAGACGTTGCTGTTCACCTGCACCGAGGTGATCTGAGTCATGGCATCGCTGGCCCAGATGACGACATCGATCGAATCGGCGGTGGTATAAGTTCCAGTAGGCAAGGGCTGCGGCGGCCTGACTGAAGTTCTGAACTCTATGTAATCCGGCGGCTCGATATCGCGGGTGATATGCCATACCATGCCGGTAGTGTCATGATTACCGGCGTTGTCCACGACCGCGATCGAGAAGGCATTATCGCCCACGACAGGCAAGGCGAGTCCGGAGCAGGTCCAGACGCCGCTGGCGGCCGTGCCGCTGGTCAGGGGACAAACCGTGCCGTTAATCGTGACCGAAGCCACGCCGCTGCCGGCATCCCAGGCGTTGACGGTGAAGTCGACCGTGGACGCGTTGGTCGCGGAGTAGGCGCCGGCCGAATTCGTGAAGGATCCTAAGGTCGGGGGCGTCGAATCCGCCGGCGGCGGAGGCGGCAGGATGGTGAGGCTCACCGTGGCCGGATCCGAATCGACGACGCCATCATTGGCCTTGTAGGTGAAGTGGTCGAGGCCCGAGAAACCCGTGGTCGGCGTGTACCTGAAGGAACCGTCGGCGTTCAGGTTGACCGTGCCGTGGTCCGGACCCGGGCCCGTGCCCGAAGTGACCAGGATGGCACTGAGGTCAGTGCCGATATCATTAATGAGGACGCCGCTGCCCGCCGTGACGTCATAGGCCTGATTCGCGGGCACGTTGATGTAACTGTCATTTACGGCTTGCGGCGGGCCGACGAATTCCGTATCGGAATGGGTCAAGCCGGAAATGGTGACGGTATAGGGATCGAAATCCACCTGCCGGTTAATGCCGTCACCACCGAGGGAAAAAGTCAGGCTGCCGTAATCGTCGCCGAGGCCCGGGCCGGGACCGGCGCCATGAACACCGCTGACGTCCAGGGCCGCCAGACCGGGATCAGACCCGCTGACATATAGGTTCGATCCGCTAAGGCGCAAATCCGCGGTCTGAGAGATCGGGATGCTGATGTCTCCCTTGTAGGTCGCAAGTCCGGGATTGGAGATGTCGACGACAGAGATGACGCTATCCCCCGTCCAGGAGTAAACGGCGATGAAAGCCACGTAATCCTTGATCTCAACTGCCGCCGGCATTCCCTCGAGCGTCGTTATCTCCGTCGAGCTGACCTCAAATATGTCGGCGGGGTCGCTGACATCCAAGATATAGAAGTAATTGGTGTCGTATCCGTAGAAGCCCACGTCGCCGTAGACGTAGTTCCCCTGCACCCGGATGGACTGCAGGCCATACAGCTCATAATAGCCGATCTCGACCGGCGTCTCCGGATCGTCACTAATGTCGAATACCACCAAACCGGATTCCGTGGCGACATAGGCCAAACCCGGGACAGTGGCGATGTAAGACGTATAGCCATCGACCGGCGCGTCACCGACGATGAACGGGTTAGCAGGATCGCTGATGTCGATCGCGGTGATATAGCCCGAACCCTCGCCGCCGCCGCTGATGACGTAAGCGTACTGGCCCTGAATGGCTATGTGTCGCAGATCATAAATGCCTTCTACGGAGCCGACCTGTGACGGACTCGCCGGATTGGCAACATCATAGACCACCAAGCCGTTGTTCTGGTCCGTGAGGTAGGCGTAATTTCCGGAGACCGCGACGGCGGTCGGGTAGGAATCGACGAGCGCGGACGAACCCTCCAGGTGAGTGCTCCCCGGAACGGAGATGTCGTAAACGGCGAGACCGCCGTTGTTCACGTCCGGCAGGTAGGCATAATTGCCGGAGATGGCGATTTTCCCGAATTCGGCGCCGGCCGCGTGCTCGTAAACCGATGGCGGCGCGGGGTCCAATAGCGTCCCGAGTTCCGCCGCTTCTCCGCCGAGAGTACCGATCAGCGAAATCTGTGCCCGGCCGGGCGCGGCATCGCATTTTCGGTCACCGCTAAGGAAAGCGGCTCCTTCCGTATCATTGACGCAGAGCTTGACGCCGTTCGGACCGGACGGCCGCGCCATGGTCACGGTCTTGGTCGTTCCCGGAGGCAGCACCGCGTCCACCCTGACGGCCGGAGTGTCGACATTATCCTGTACGTGGATCGAGGTATGCGTCTCTCCGGCAACGGGGGTCACGCCGTAAGGCAGGATCACCGAAGAGCCGTTACTGAAACTGTAGAGGATGGTGTCGTTGCCGAGGTCGGTGACCGTGGGCGCCGGGGCGCCGGAAACGTCCATCGGCGGAGGCACATAAGAAACGTGGATCGTCACACTCGCGTTGTAGGAATCGTTGTAGCCGTCATTGACCTTGTAGCTAATGAGGTCGTCGCCGTAGAAACCCGGGTTCGGAGTGTACTTGAAGGAGCCGTCGGAATTAAAGTAGTTGAGCGTGCCGCTGGACGGACCGCCGCCCGTGGCCAGTTGCGCCGTCAGCGCGTAGTGGTGGGGGCTGGAGTCATTACCCAAAACGCCCGGGGCCGGGACCGTAAGGGCGCTGTCCTGCGCGACCGTATAGTAATCGCCGGCGGCGGAAGGATTGAGGCGCCAGGCACGGACCTGCAGGCCGATGCTGACGGAGAGCAGGGCATAATTGCCGGATACGCTAACTTCCTCCGGCCAGGCGCTCCAAAAATCAGAATTAGCGCCACCGGTCGACCCGGCATTCCTCGTGTGACTGTGATACCTGGTCACGTACGGAGCCGCGGGGTTATAAACATCGATGTAGTTGAAATCGAAATCATCATAATATGCCCCCCCACAGACAGGATCAGTATATGGCCTAGCGATATAGGCTACGTTATCCCTGATATCGAAAGATTGCGGCCCTCCGCAAGTTTGCCAACCGACCAGCAAAGAACCCGTCGGTGAGGCCAAATTCAAATTGGCCGGATTGCTGACATCGTATATCAAGAGCTTGGCACTCGGACCGTTGAGGGCATAAAGATAATTACCCCGGACAATCACCTCCTGCCAGCCGGTGGCGCTCACGTTCTTCACCAGGGTCGGGGCGGCCGGATTGGAGACGTTATAGATCTGCAGGGTCGCGACCGACGAGACCGAACTCAGGAAGTAAGCGTAATTACCGTCGCCACTGACGGCGATCTTCTTAACGCTTTGATAATTGTCCACGACCGGGTAGCCGACATTGGTGGACGATACCAGAGTGAAAGACGCGGGATTGGAGATGTTCAGGATAGTCAGGTTGTTGCCGTTCCGGACGTAGGCGTAGGGATAGCGGATAGCCATCACGTTCATCAGGTTCGCCAGCGTATACCAGCCGACAGATACCGGATGCAGCGGGTCGGCGATATTGAAGACCTCGATGCCGGAGTTGGCCGGGGTAGTGAAATCCCTCTCGGGCACGTAAACGTAGTTGCCGTTCACCGTTATCGAGCCGTTGCTGTAAACGTACGTTGAAGCGAGGTGGGCCGGCAGCGTGGCGACCACGGCTGGCACGGCGGGATTGGAGAGGTCGTAGACCCTGAAAGTAGGCGGGGTTCCGTTCACCGTATAGGCATAATTGCCGCTGGCCCCCATCGAGAAGAAATTCTGCGACGGCGTGGCATTTTGAGTGACGGCGCCAAGGTAGGGGCCGTACGAAAATACACTCAAGTTAATACCTACCGTGGCGACGTTCGAATCCGCGCCGTTGTTGGCCTTGTAAGTGAAAGAGTCATACCCGGAATAACTGGCCGGAACATAATTGAAGGAGCCGTTGCTGTTGAGGGTGAAGCTGGTGGCGTGAGTCGGACCGGCGACCAGGACGGCGGTGACGGTGCCGGTACCGACATCGTTGCGGAGCACGCCCGGAGCCGCGATGTTCAGGGTGCTACCGCGGAAGATGTAATAATTTTCGTTGTTGGCGACCGGGGCGGCGGCCAAGGCCGGCTGGGCGGCCAAGCCAAGCGCGGCGACGAACGCGATGACCGTCGGCGCGGCCAGTCTTCGGAATAAATTCTTGAGTGTGTTCATATGGTTGGTTAAATCATCTCTTGTGTTAGTTGCGTCTGGTCAGACGTATAAATAAATATGATAAAAAATAATAACGCGCACCTATCCGGTGCGCGGAAAATATATTACGCAAAGGTTCGGCCCAATAATAATTCCCATGCTGTCGCGTGCCATTTATTTGCAGTTTCGCCCCGTGATGTCTCCATCCATCATCACGACGGCGGATCTTTTATTTCGCCGCGGGCGTCCGGCGCGAACTTACGGCGCCGACACGGTAACGACCTTGTGATGATATTTTATCATATTTATATAGAGGACGCAAAGGTTCCTTCGGGGTTTGTCCCAAAAATGGTCATGAATGACGCCTGAACCGCGTTCTTCCGCTAACTGGATTGATTGATGGCGCGTTGTGTTGTATAATATAATCATCAAAATAAAGGTCGAAACTTTATTTCACGATTACACGAAACCAACTATTATTTTTATGAAAAAAGGATTGATCATTACTGTCAGCGCGCTGGCTCTGGCGCTCGCCCTGCCAGCGCTGGCTAAAGACATCAAATTACGGCCTTCAAATAGGCCTCAAGGTGCGCAATCCCCCATCGCGCAGTGCCACGTGGAGGCGAATCAGGCACACCAAGCCGCGATAAAGCCGGCCAAAACCGCCCAGAAAGCGGCCGTGAAGACGGCGCAAGCCGCCCAAAAAGCGGCCCTGGCCGCGCTCAAGACCGGCGATAAGAGCAAGGAAGCCAAGGCCGCGCTCAAGGCGGCGAAGGCCAAGATAGCCGCCGATTTCCGGGTCGCGAGGGCCAAGGCTGCCGCCGACTTCAAGGTCGCGACGATTGCGGCCGATAGTATCTGGAAGACCGCGATCGCCGCCTGCAAAGCGCTGAAGTGATCGGTTGGACCGAGCGTTTCGGGAACTGCTGCAACCGGCTCTTCCGGTCGTAGCCGCAGAAAATCGCATGATAGTGGATAATAATACCGCGGGCTTTAGCCCGCGGTATTTAATTGCAGTTCAAATTTTGTCTGTCCGCTGTCACGACGGATCGGTTCATAACCTCGGGTCCGGAAGACCGGGTTACGCTGACAACAGAACAACCCGGCCGGATGGCCGGGTTCATATCAATTTTGCCGAAATACGGGGATGTCATCCGTGTTGCCGATACCCCTCCCGCTCCCGACCCAGCCAATCCTTAAGGCAGCGCGTGGCGATGACGTCGTCTTCATTATATTTAATGACGGCCTCGAGCTTCTTCCGGTCGCCTTTCTCCAGCCAGTCCTCGTAATAGGCCACGGATTCACCGCCGCCGGCGATCTTCTTGGACCGCTCGAAGCCGATGTACTCGCCGATGTTCTTGATGCCGTAAAAATACAGAGGGAAGATGACGGCTTCCTTGACGATCTCGTTCAGGTCGACCATGGCGGCGCGGAAACGGTCGAGGTCCGGCGTCCGGCCGTAGCGGTTCTCCAGCATGGTCAACCGCGACTGCTCATAGGTGCCGTAATGATAGACGACGAAATTCTCCGGCAACAAAGCCGCCCAGTCCAGGAACCGCCACCACATCTTTTCCTCGTCCTCGGGCTTTTCCGCCAGGAAATATTCATACTTCTCCTGTTCGCCGGAACGGACCAGGAAACCGAAAAGGTATTCCACCTGGCGCAGCGGGTCGCCCTCGATGTCGAAATGGTATTCCGCGGCCGCCGCCGGAAGCCGGATCGGCTTGCGGATGAAGTGCCGCTTCTCCAGGAGCGCCCGCGCCTGCAGGACCAGCCGTTCCAGGGTCTTGCGCGACAGCTGCGGCGCCGCCGCGAGCAGCGCCTCGACGTCCATGGCCGCGGCATCCCGGACCGTCCGCACGCCCTGCTCCCGCAGGACCGCCAGCGTCCTTTCCTTCACGTTATATAAGAGGGCGACGTCGCCGGTGGCTTCGGCCAGGGCGACGCATTCGTGGAACCACGGCGATTGCTTGCAGCCGGACGACAGGTGCGGCGGCGGCCGGCGGCCGGAAAGCGCGTCCCGCAGTTCGGTCAGGGATTCTTCGTAAAGTCCGAAAAAATCGGCCAATTCGAAACCGAGCAGCAGGCCGGAACCGTTCAGGATATAACCCTGGGCCGGCCGGATGCCCTGCGTCTTTTCCAGCAGGTCGCCGTAGAAGGACAGCTGATACTTATGGGCGTCGAGCAGGCGGTCGGCGCTCTTGATGTCGATGGCGACGTAATGGTAGGCGCCGAAGACCGAGGGCCGGTCGTCGCGCCGCTCGAGCAGGTCGGGCTCGCCGGCCAGGCCGTCGGCCAGGAGCAGACCGTGATAGATGAGAGCGGCGCCGCTTTTCATCAGCTCCAGCGTCTTGTTGAACCGGGCGGCGTTCCCCCGCCCCTTGACCTCGACGTAATCGCGGCCGGCGATCACCCGCTCCTCGTGCAGCAGGCCGAGCTCGATGAGCATCTCGGCGAACCGGCTCTGCTTCTGCTTCTTCTTCGGATCGCCGTAACGGTCAAAATAGACCCAATGCGGGCAGGTGGCGTATTTGAAAAACATGCTGCCGGTGATGACCGGCGGCTTGTCCAGGATCTTCGTGAGTTTTTTCCTGGCGACAGACATAACCGGCGCTATTCGAAACGCAGCGAGGTGATGGGATCGAGGGCCGCGGCTTTCCGCGCCGGCTGGATGCCGAAAAGGATGCCGATGAAAGCTGAAACAATGGCCGCCCCGACGAAAGCCTCGAGGGAAACCGTATAAGGTACATTGAGTTTGTAATAATTCATCACGGCGATGATGACCAGCGCCAGGAGGAAACCCAGGGCGCCGCCGATCAATCCGCCGGCCGTGGTCAGGGTGACCGATTCCGCCAGGAACTGAAGCATGATGTCCCGCGGTTTGGCTCCGAGCGCCTTGCGCAAGCCGACCTCGCGGATGCGCTCGGTCACCGACACCAGCATGATATTCATGATGCCGATGCCGCCGACCAGGAGCGAGATGGCAGCGAGGAACCCGAGGAAATAGGTGATGACGTCGGTGATGGTGTTGAGGCGATCCATGATATCCGTGGCTTTGGTGACCTGAAAATCATCTTTGGCCGGATCGGTGATGTTATGCCGCTTGCGCAGCAAACGCTCGATATCGAAGACCGTCTGATCGACATGAGCCTCATCGACCACCTTGACGTGCGCTTCGGTGACCTTGTCAATGCCGAGCAGCCGCTTCTGCATGAAGCGCAGGGGCAGAAGGGCCATGGTATCCATGTCGATGTTCATGATGCTGCCGGCCGGTTCCAGGACGCCGACCACCTGGGTCGGGATACCCCTGATCTTGACGCTCTTGCCGAGAGGGTCTTCGCTGCCGAACAGTTTTCCGGCCACCTTGATGCCGAGGACGATCATCGGGGACATGGCCTTGACCTCCTCATCATTGAAGAACCTGCCCTGACCGACCTTGATGACCGGATTGATCAGCGGGTAGGTCGATGAGGCGCCGGCGATGATGGAGCGGTACTCCTTATTCCCGTACCGGAGATATTCCTGGCCGCTGACCACTCCGTTAACGGCCGTGGCGTAAGGCAGGTTCTTGTGATCGGCCAAAGCCTCGATATCGGCGTAGTCGAGCGAATTCGAGCCCCCGCCCATCATCAACGCGCGCATGGAGTTCTCGCGGGAAGCGCCGGGCACGGCCGGATTTATCGATACGAAATTGCGGCCGACGAAACTTTCGACATAGCCGATGATGGCCCCCTTCACGGCCACGCCCAGCGAGATGATGATGGTCACGGAAAAAACGCCGATGACGATGCCCAGGAGCGACAAGGCCGTGCGCAGCCGGTTGCGCTTCAGGTTGCCCAGCGATGACCTGGCTATGTCATGCAGATGCATATCATTCGTAACGCAGGGACTCGATGGCATCAAGCCTGGCCGCGGCCACGGCCGGACCGACGCCGAAGCCCAAGCCGACGCCGATGGAAACCGTCAAGGCGATGATGATGGCCTCCACCGAGACCATGAAATGCCAGACCAGCCCGTAGCGCACGGCGATGAAAGAGACCAGGAGCGCGATCAGGGCGCCGAGGATCAATCCGATCAGTCCGCCGCTGAAAGAGATGAGCGAACTTTCAGCCAGGAACTGGATCAGGACGCGGCGCGGCTTGGCGCCCAGCGCCTTGCGCAAGCCGATCTCCCGCGTCCGTTCGCGCACCGCCACATACATGATGTTCATGATATTGATGCCGCCGACCAGGAGCGAGATGGCGGTGACCAGGACCAGGAAAGCGTTGATGGCGTTGGTCACGTTGCTCAGGATGGCGATGGCTTGGTTGCCGGAACGGACGGAAAAATCATCCTTGGCCGGGTCGGTGATATGATGCCGCCGGCGCAGGGTCTTCTCGATGTCCTGGGTCACCCGGTCGATGTTCCAGGCCGAATCGACCTTGACGTGGAAGGCGTTGAGATGATCGATGCCGGCGATGAATTTCTGGGCCGAAGTCACCGGCACGAAGACGTCCTTATCCGCGCCCGGACCGAAACTCGAGCCTTTCGCGGCCAGGATGCCGATGACCTGGAAGCTGTTGTCCTTGATGCGGATCTGCTTGCCCAGCGGGCTGCCGTGCGGCGACAGGTCTTTGGCCACGGTCGCCCCCAGGACGACGACGCGGCTGTAGCTCTCGACATCGCGCCGGTCGAAGAAACGGCCTTCCGCGATGCTGTACTCGCGCACCAGCGGGGCCTCCTCGCCGGAACCGGTGATGCTGTTCATGAACGACGTCTCCCCCAGGGAAACCGCGGCCAGAGTCATGACCCAGGGCGAACCGTAGACGATATTAGGCAGTTCCCGGACCGCTTTGTAGTCGGTATATTTGAGGGTCGTGGTGACGATGCCCATGACGATCGGCGGCGGCTCGTTCTCCTGACTGGCGCCGGGAATGACGCCGATGAGGTTGGTGCCCATGGCCTTGACCTGCCCCAGGACCAGGTCCTGGGCGCTCACGCCCACCGAAGAAACGGCCACCACCGACATGACGCCGATGATGACGCCGAGCATCGTAAGAAAAGTGCGACTCTTGGCCGCCATCAGGGTGCGTCCGGAATAGATGACGTCCTTGGTCAGGGACATATTTTCAGGAGACGACGCGTCCGTCCTTCATACGGATGATGCGTTGGGCGTGCTGGGCCACATCCTCTTCGTGAGTGACCATGACGATGGTGTTGCCCTCCTTGTGCAGGCCGTCGATGATGGCCATGATGTCGTCCGAGGTCTTGGAATCCAGGTTGCCGGTCGGCTCGTCGGCCAGGATGAGCGAGGGTTCGTTGATGAGCGCCCGGGCGATGGCCGCGCGCTGCTGCTCGCCGCCGGAAAGCTGGTTGGGCTTGGCGTCGAGCCGGTGGCTCAAGCCGACCATTTTGAGAAGTTCCAGGGCGCGGCCGCGCGCCTTCTTGCGATCGATCGTGGGCGAGTATTCGGTCGGCAGCATGACGTTCTCCAGCACCGACGTCCGCGGCAGCAGGTTATAGGCCTGGAAAACGAAGCCGATCTTCTCGTTGCGGATGACGGCCCGCTCGTTCTCCGTGAGCGAACTGGCGTCGCGCCCCTTGAAGATATACTTGCCGGATGTCGGACTCAGCAGGAAGCCCAGCGCGTACATCAGGGTCGATTTGCCGCAGCCGGACGGCCCCATGATGGCGAAAAAATCGCCTTTGTCGATCGTCAAATCGACCCCGGCCAGGGCCCGGACCAGGTGCTCGCCCTGCAAGTATTCCTTGATCAAATTTTCCAGCCGGATGAGTTCGCTCATGGTGCGGTCCGTTACTTGCCGTTCGTGGCGATGACCACGGCCTCGCCTTCATTCAAACCGCTCTTGACCTCGACGAAGTCATTGCTCTCGAGGCCGGTGACGATGTCCTTCTCCGCGACCTTGCCGCCGCTGAGGACCTCGACGTACTTCCGGCCCGGTTTCTCCTTCAATCCCCGGAGCGGAATGCGCAGCACGCCATCCTTGCGGCTGGTCTCGATGTCCAAATTGGCGGTCATCCCCGACTTCAGACGCGGATCATCCTCGTTGAAGACGATCTTGGTCTCGTAGAAGATGACGCCCTCGACGACCTTCTCCGCCGGCTGGATGGAGATCACCTTGCCGGTCCATTTTTCGCTCGAACTGAAAGCGTCCAGGGTAATGTTCACGGGCTGGCCGACGGCGACCCTGGCGATGTCGACTTCGGAAACGTTGGATACGATCTCGAAATGATCCTTGGTATTGAGCACGGCGACCGTCTTGCCGGGCTGGACGGTCTCGCCCAACTCAACCGGGATGTTGGTGACGATGGCGTCGAATGGCGCGGTGATCGACCGCTTGCTGAGCTCGGTCATGAGTCCGGACAAGGCCGCTTCCGCCGACGCCACCTGGGCTTTCTGGGCGTCGATGGTCTCCTGCCGGGAGCCGGTCTTCTTCAATTCATAATTGGCCTGGGCCTGGTCCAGGGCGCTCCGGCTGGTATCGATGCCGTGGCCGGCCGAGACCAGCGCGGCCTGGGCGTTGTCCCGGGATATCTCCGCGGCCTTGATATCGGTCTCGTTAAGGCGCTGCTGCAGATCGAGGTTGTTCTTGTCCGCGTTCAGCTTGGAGATGGCCGCGTTCAGGGAATTCTGGGCCGTGCTGACGTTGAGCTGATACGAAGCCAGCGTCGTCGAACTGAGACCCACCGCGTAGTTCAAAACCTTGGCGCAGGCGTCGGCGTGGGTCTTGGCCGTCTTGAGGCCGTTGACGATATCGGCATAAGCGGCGGCGGCAGCGGCGACGGTGTTGGCGGCTTTGGCCGAGGCGGCCGCCGTACTGACCGACGGCAGCGCCGCTTTGGCCGTCATCCTGGTCGAAACGGCGTCGGACTCGGCCTGCGAATCGGAGGAAGTGAAGGACAGAAAGTCGCTGCCGGTGAACAACTGATCGGTCAGGTGATTGATGACGTCGGTGGATACAGTGACCGCTTCGTCAAAATCCAGCACCAGGGAATACAACCGGCTTTGCAGCAGCGTGTCGGCCTTGAGCCTGGCGTTGGCCAGGTTGTCATTGGCGTTGGCCAAGGTCGTCGTCGCGCTGTCCTTGGCCGACACGGCCGCGTCCAATTGCGCCCGCGCCGTATCCACGGCCGCCGACGCCACTTTCAGCTCTTCGGGCGTGGCCCCCTCCTGCAGTTGGCGCAGCATGGCCCGGGCGCCGTCGACCGCCGCCCGCTGCGAAGCGATGCGGGACTCGACGTCGCGGGAGTCGATCTTGACCAAGAGGTCGCCGGTCTTGACCTGGTCCCCCTCCTTGACGGCGATGTCCACGATCTTGCCGCTGGCTTCGGGCTGAAGCGATATCTTGGAGACCGGCGTGATGGAGCCCGTCACCGAAACCTGCTCGACGACATCCCCGCGGGACACAACCTCGGTCTCATAGGAACTTTTGCCGCGCCTGACGTACAAGAAGACAGCGCCGGCGGCGACCGCGGCTATAAGGGTGACGATGACGATGATCCTGGTCCTTTTGGACATAAGAATATATGAATTGGAACCTGATTATTACGGCTGACATTATAGCATCTCCGCCGCAATAATGATAAGCCGGCATTTGACCATCGGGCTTATAACGTCTATTTTTCAGCCATGTTCAGATGGTCTGAGCTAAAAAAACCGATCTTAACCCTGGCGCCGATGGCCGACATGACCGATTCGGCCTTTTGCCGCTGTCTGCGCCCGCATGCCGCCGGCGTCGTGGTCTTCCGCGAAATGGTCAGTGCCGAGGCGCTGGTGCGCGGCAACGCCAAGACCCTGGGCATGGCCGCTTTCCTGCCCGAGGAAAGGCCGCTGGTCCAGCAGATCTTCGGCGCCGATCCGCTGGTCATGGCCGAAGCGGCGAGGCTGATCGATGAAAAATACGCCCCGGAAGGCATCGACATCAACATGGGCTGCCCGGCGCATAAGATCGCCGGCGGGTTCAACGGCCCTGCCTGCCGGCAGGCAGGCGCGGCGCTGATGCGCCGGCCGGAGCTGGCCGCGGCCATCGTCCGGGCGGTCAAGGCGGCGACGCGGCGGCCGGTCTCGGTCAAGACGCGGCTGGGCTGGTCCGATCCCTCGGAGATCCTGGAATTCATCAAGGTCCTGGAAGACGCCGGAGCCGACCTTATCACCATCCACGGCCGGACCAAGGAGCAGGGCTACGCCGGCCGGGCCGACTGGAAGATGATCGGCCGGGCCAGGGCGCTGGTCCGCGTCCCGGTCCTGGCCAACGGCGACATCGACTCGGGACCGGCGGCGGCCGAAGCGCTGCGGATCACCGGCTGCGCCGGCGTCATGATCGGCCGCGGCGCGCTCGGCAATCCCTGGATCTTCGCCGAAGCGGCGGCGGCGCTCGCCGGGTCGGCCTACGCGGCCCCGACCCCGGACGAACTCCTGGCCGAGGTCCGCCGGCACGCGCGCGTCCACGCGGACGCCGTCGGCGGCGACGCCCCGCTCACGACCTTCCGCAAGCATCTCGGCTGGCATTTCAAGGACCGGCCGGGCGCGAAACATATCCGCACCCGACTCGTCCGCGTCTCCACGCTCGAAGAACTGGACGCGATCCTGGACGAAGCGGCAGAGTCGGGAGTGATCGGGTGAAGAGGACGGAGTCTAAAGTGCAAAGTTTGGAGTCTTAAGTCAAGGAAGTTCTTTAACTTTAAACTTCAGACTTCAAACACCGGACCCGGTCTCTCGTCGGTGGGCCACAAAAAAATCCCCCCATCAGCTGATGGAGGGATCGAGAGCTCAAACGGTTAATGCTTGAGCAGATATTGGATCGCCCGGGACATCTGGGCGTCCTTTTTCTTCTTGAGATCTTCCGGAACGGCCGTGACCGTCTCATCGGGGACGATGCCGGCTTTCTGGATGGAGCGCCCGCTGGGCGTGTACCAGAGGAAGGTCGTCAGGTGCAGGACCGAGCCGTCGCTCAGTTTGAATTCCTGCTGCCCGGAACCCTTCCCGTAGGTCGTCTCGCCGATGAGCCGGGCCTTGCCGTAATCCTGCAGGCAGCCGGCCACGATCTCCGAGGCCGAAGCCGAATGCTTATTGACCAAGACAACGGTGGGCATGTCGGCCAAGCGCGCGGCGCCGGTGGACAGGGCCACTTCCGGTTCGCCGTAACGGGGACGGGTCTCGACGACCGGCTTGCGGCCTTCGATCCAGGCGCTCGACACCTTGACGGCGGTATGCAGCCAGCCGCCCGGATTATTGCGCAGGTCGAGGATGAGGCCGTCCGGTTTCTTGGACAGGACCTCGCCGACGGCCTTGTCGAACAGGTCGATGGTGTCGCTATGGAAGCCCGTGATGGTGATGACGGCGAAATGTTTCTGGCCGGCGGCGATCATCTTCCACTTGACCGACTCGACCTTGACCTCGCCGCGGATCACGGAGACCTCGTATGGCTCCTTCAGTCCCTTGCGCCACAATTGCAGCTTGACCTCGGTGCCCTCTTGGCCGCGGATCTTCTTGACCGCGGCATAGAGCGTCAGGCCCTCGACGGATTCGCCGTTGATCTCCAGGATCATGTCACCTTCCCTGATGCCGGCCTTTTCCGCCGGCGAACCGGGCATGGTCGCGGTGATGACGATCTGTTCGTCCTTCATCTCGAGCGTGGCGCCGATGCCGAAGAAGGCGCTGTCCATGTCTTCCTTATTGCTCTGGACCTCTTCCGGCGTGAAGAAAGCCGAATGTGGGTCCTTGAGCGACCGCACCATGCCTTGCATGGCGCCGTAGAACAGCTCCTTGTCCTTGATCGAGGCGTTGACATGGCGGGACTTGATCAGTTGCCAGGCCAGCCAGTAGTCGTTGAAATTGACGTCCTCGAGATCGATTGGCGCCGCTCGCGGCGCCAGTATCCGGTCCAGGTCGACCTTGATCTCGACCGGGGCGGGCTTGGCCCGGAAATAATCAGCGTAGCGGACGCCCAGGACGGCGCCGCCGACAAAGATCGCCGAACACACGGCAACAGCGGCAAGTTTTTTCATTAGTCTACTCCTTGGATGGGGCGCCGAAATGGCAGCGTTTTCAAAGACCTGAATTCAGCTAAAACTTTATCGGGGCATTTGTCAAATAAGGCCGGGCCAAGTTATTAACAAGACCCCGTCCGAAGAACGGGGTCAAAAGCTCATGACCGGCTACTTCCCGACCGGCCGGACGCTCGCGGCGATATCGCGGAGGTCCTGACCGGCGGATGCGGAGAAGCGCTGCGTCCAGACGCCGACGAATACGACGATCGGGCCGCGGGCCGACCGCGGACGGACGACCAGGAGCGTGTCGATCTCGTCGTCCAGTTCGTCGCGGCATTCCAGCGCCACGTCCTGGCCGGCGTCTTCGGCCGGCAACCCGTCCGGACTGAAGCAGTAACGGTAGCGGCTCAGTTCCGGCAGCAGCATCCCGGCGGCAGCTATCGGCGTCAGCTTGGTCGACGGAACGACGACGACCCGCACGGCGGCGCCGTACTCCCCGTTGAACAGCCAGAGGCTGGTGCCGAGATCTTCTTCGGACGCCGGGCTGGTTCGCCAGGAATCAGGCGTGTACATCTCGACCGATCCGCCGGCCGTGACCTTGGTCCGGCCGCAATGGCAGCCGGCCGCGGGCGAAAAAAAGGCGGTGCCGGCCAGCAGGGCCGGCAGCATGAACGTCAAAGCTCTGATAGCCATCGCTATACTCCCGCGCTGGAGACAGATCAAAGAACACCGTAATTCTGAACGTGCGGCCGGAGGTTGTCAACAAAAGCCCCGCGCAGCGCGGGGCGAGATGCCGGACGTTACTTATTTCACCGCTTTGACGCTGGCGGCGATGGCGTCGAAATCGGCGGTCATGGGCGCGTCCGAAGCGGCGGCCCATTGGCCGATGAGCACGACCGAATACGCGGGATTGCCGGGCAGCCGTTCGATGAAGATCTTGCCGCGCCGCGATTCCGGCTCCGGTCCCGTGAAAACGAGACTAGCCGGATCGTCATCCCGGACGGCGACGGCGACCGGGCGGCAGCGGTAACCGGCCGTTTCCAGCTGCGACCTGAACCGGTCCAGCAGGCCCCGGGGCGTCACGCCGGCCGACTCGTAGAGGCTGAATCTGATGAGCGCCGGCTCGTTCTTGCCGAAAAGCAGCAACACGGCCGGAGGCGAAAAATCCAGCCGGCGGGCGTTGGTCACGGCTTCCCAGCGGTCCGGTCCGGGCAGGGCGACCTCGAACAGCCGGGGCAAAGTGAACACTTCCGCCGTCTGCCCTTCAAGGACGGGCGGCGGCCGGTCCCCGACTTCCGGTCTCCGGCTGCAGGCGCACAGGCACAGGACCAGACAGGCTGCCGAGAGCAGCTTGGTCCGGCTCAGTACGTTCGCGATCATACCGACCTCCTTATTAAAGAACTGTTCAAGGGGATGGAATCCTATTTAGCGGGACGAGTCAACTCCCGGACCAGCTGGCGCGGCCCCGGCTTAGCCGCCGCTGAACCGCGCGCCTATTCGTGATATACTGGAACCATGAGTTTTGACGTTATCGACCTGTCCGAAAATAAGCCTACAGCTCTTCAGGCTGCCGCATTTTCCGGATTCGGCGTGCGTTGGAAAGGCGCCTGGGGCCGTTTTAAGCGTAAATCGCTGATATTTTTAAGCTTGAGCGCCCTGGCGGCGGCGACGCTGGCCGGAGCCGGCGCGGCCCTGGCCGCCGTGTTGCACGAACGCGATCCCGGCGTGTCGGCCATCGCTTCGGCCGCGGTCGTGATCCTGGCCGCCCTGCTGATCCTGGCCGGCGTCCAGGTCTCGATGACCGCCGCGGCGGCCTTCAAGATCGACGGACGCAAAGCCCTGACTATCGGCGCCGCCGATCTGTCCCAATGGTTCGCCACCCTGTTCCTGGCGGCCCTGACCTCCGCCCTGGCCTGCCTGGCGCTGCTGCTGCCCGGACTGATCCTGATGGTCAGGTTCAGCCTGGCTCTGCCGGTCCTGCTTTCGGAACAGCGGTCGGGAACGGAAGCCCTGGCCCGAAGCCGCAACCTGGTCTACGGCCGCACCGCGGCCCTCGGCTGGCAATTAACGGCCGTCAAGGCGGCGATGCTCGCCCCCGGAGCGCTGATCCTGGGCCTGACCTATCTCCTCTTGAGCGCCGCGCCGTCCCTGCCCGCGCTGCCGCTGCTCAGCCCGGCCGCTTCGCGGCTGGTCTTCCTGCTGACGCCGGCGGTCATCACCGTGATCTTCCTGTTGCCGCTGCCGCTGATCTACGTCCAATTGTTCTATGAGGACGCCGCCGGCGCCAGCCGCGGCGCCGAACCGGCCGGAGCCGCGTCAGCGCAGCGCTACCGCCGGCTGGCCGCTGCCGGTTCCGCCGCGATCATCCTGGCCGCCGCGACGGCGGCCGCCCTGCCGTTCCTTCTCTCCCCAGACCGGCTGGGGCTGCAGGCGGGCCTCAACACCGCCGGCGCGCCCCTACCGACCAAACCAGCGGTCAAGGAACAAACCGCCGAGGACCGCGACTGGGAGCGTTATCGGGCCATGAACGTCCTGCGCATCGCCCTGAATTCCTACGCCTTCGCCAAAGACGCCTATCCGCAGACGCTGCGGGAACTGGTCCCGACCTACCTGGAAAAAGTCCCGCTCGACCCCTCGACCGGACAGCCGTACGAATACGCCCGGACGTCATCCGCCTATAAGGTCTCTTTCGATCTCGAACAGGGCGTTCTGCTGCTGGTTCCCGGACGCCACCAGCTGACCCCCAAAGGACTGGACATACCGGATCAATCGAAACGAGCGCCGACACTGGCGCCTCCGCCGGCGCCCGAACCGGGACCGCCGCCGGTCGATGCGGACAACGACGGCCTGGCGGACGCGGAGGAAACACGGCTTGGCACTGACCCGAACAAGGCGGACACCGATGGCGACGGCCTGACCGATCTCGAGGAGGTCAGGATCTTCAAGACCGATCCGCTCAAGTCCGACACCGACGGCGACGGTTTCGGCGACGGGGACGAGGTCTACTCAGGTTTTGACCCCTTGGTGAAAGACGGTAAACTTACGGACAGCGACGGTGACGGTCTGGCGGACATCTTCGAGACCAGCCGGCATCTTGACCCCAACGATCCGGACATGGACAAGGACGGCCTGTCCGACGGCGACGAATTGCGGATCTTCGGCACTGATCCGCGCCTGGCCGATACCGACCATGACGGCTACACCGACCTGGACGAACTGCGGCGCGGCTTCGAACCGCTCGGATCGGGCCAGCTCCAGGCCTATCGCCGGGCCGAGATCGAGCTCAAGGCGGCTAAATACGGCCTGCATCGGCCGACCCCCGACGATATCATCAAGCCATCGATCAAGCCCTGACCGTCCGCGGGCAGCGGCAGTAAACGCGCGGCGACGCGCCAAAAAATATGAACCTCTTATCCGTCAGTCATCAGAAAAAAAGGGTAGCCGTCTCCGCCCTGGCCGGCGGCTTGCTGTTCATCCTGGTGCCGCTCGCGACCGCCTGGATCTCGCCTTACAACGTCAAGGCCTCGAACAACGAACAGCGGGGATCGGCGCCGGTCCGGCCGGCCGCCGCGGCCGAAACGGACCAGCCGACCTTGGTCTTCGCGAAAAAAGCGGACATCTCGCGGCTGGAAGCCGGCGGCGCGGCCATGGCGGCGCGGGCCGCCAGGACCATCGCGGCGGCGCGGCCCCTGGCCCAGGCGGCCAACAATGCCGCCGGAGCCGCGGCGCCCGGAGGCGCGGACGTCAACTCCGCGTCAGCCGGCGTCAACTCCGCCGCAGCCGGCAACACCAATGCCGCGGCGATCGATCCGGCCGCCGCGGCCGCGGCCGTCAACGGCCTGGCCAACACCGCCGTCGGCGGCGCCGTGACCGGCTTCTGGAGCCTGGCCTGGTCCAAAGCCTGGCCGCCGATCAGGGATAGCCTCCTGAAATTGTGGGGCCTGACCAAAGGCGTCCTGCTGGCGCTGTACAACGTGGTCAAGAGCAGCGACGGCATCAACGCCGACCTCAACGCCGCCGCCGGCCTGAACCCCGTGCCGGTCAACGCCGCTCCCTGACGGACCTATGCTGGAGAACGAGCTCTCTTTCCTGGTCCGGCGTCTGCCGGACCTCGAAGGCGCCGTGAAAAAAGAGATCGAGCAGCACTATCTTTCCGCCGGACCGTCGCCGCTGAGGCTGCGACGCATCGGCGGCGGCTTTGAACTGACCAAGAAAATTGATCTCGACGCCGGGGACATGACGCGCAAGGAAGAGATCACCGTCCCTTTGACCGCGGAAGAATTCCGGCTGCTGCGGCCGCTGGCGGTCCGCGGCCTGGCCAAGACGCGCCATTATCTGCCTCTGCCGGGCGGACTCAAAGCCGAGATCGACGCGTTCCACGGGCCGCTCGAGGGCCTGTTGATGGTCGAGGTCGAATTCCCGGACGAGGCCAGCCGGGCGGCTTTCGCGCCGCCGGACTGGTTCGGACGCGACGTCAGCCAGGAGAATTGGTCGGCCAATTCCTGGCTCGCCGGCAGGACCATGGCCGACGTGAATAAATTCCTCTGAACCGTCGCCTTGCCGGCAACCGACCGGGGCCCGGACGGCTCCGTTTTTTGTCGGCGCGCGATCGGATCGAAGCCCTTCCTTGACAGGGTCCGGCCCGAATTATAGGATTATCAGCTTCCGTTTCCGGCGCCTCGGGGCGCAAGGAACGGAATGGTTCCGTTCCTTGAATTCCGAACGAACAGAGGAGAAACAAGTGGAGAACATCGCGCTGTACGTGGTCCTGGGAGTCGTGGGGCTCTTCGCCCTGATCAGTCTGTTCATGGCCTTTTTCACCGTCGAACAGCAGTCCGTGGCCATCGTCACGCGCTTCGGCAAATTCGCCCGCGTGGCCCAGCCCGGACTGAACTTCAAGACGCCCTGGATCGAGTGGGTCGGCGGCATCGTGGACCTGCGGGTCAAGCAGCTGCCGGTCGAGGTCGAGACCAAGACGGCCGACAACGTCTTCGTCAAGGTCAAGGTGGCCGTCCAGTACTTCGTCCTGCCGGACAAGGTCTACGACGCTTACTACAAGCTGAGCAACGCCAAACAGCAGATCGAATCCTTCGTCTACGACGTCGTCCGGGCCCAGGTACCCAAGATGAAGCTCGATGAGGTCTTCGAGAGGAAGGACGACGTGGCCAACGCCGTCAAAAGCGAGCTGGCCCAGGCCATGGACGATTTCGGCTACGGCATCCTCAAAGCGCCGGTCACCGACATCGATCCGGACGCCACGGTCAAGGCGGCCATGAACGAGATCAACGCCGCCCAGCGCCAGCGCGTCGCCGCCAACGAGAAGGGCGAGGCCGAGAAGATCCTCAAGGTCAAACAGGCCGAGGGCGAGGCCCAGAGCAAAGCGCTCCAGGGCAAGGGCATCGCCGACCAGCGCAAGGCCATCGTCGAAGGACTGCGCGATTCCGTGCACGAATTCCAGGAAGCCGTCCAGGGCTCGTCGCCGCAGGACGTCATGAACCTGGTGCTGCTCACGCAGTATTTCGACACGCTCAAGGAGATCGGGCTGGCTTCGAAGCTGAACACCATCCTTATCCCCCATTCGCCGTCGGCCGTCGGCGACATGGCCGCCCAGCTGCGCGACGCCTTCATCACCGCCGAGCAGGTCAAGGCCGGCGCGGACAGCGAAGCGCTGGCCGCGGCCCGCAAGGCTATCGCCGACAAAGATGGCGGCAAAAAGTAAAGAACCGAAGCGAGTTCTTTTGTCATGATCTTTCAGGAGTCCCGCCCGGCGGGACTCTTTTTTTTCGGGCCGCGCCGACCGGCGGGGCCGGACGACATGACGATAAAAGCCCGCTGGCGGGCTTTATGGCCGTATCCGGTCTGTCTCGAACCGCGGCTAACCAGGACCGTGAGTGACGCCGGCCCGCTCGACGTAAACCTTGAATTCTTTCTTATAGATATCGACCAAAGCCATCGTAACGGCCAGGGTCAGCGGACCGAGGATGAAGCCGGCGAAGCCGTAGAACTGGAAGCCGCCCAGGATGGACAGTAGGATCAGCAGCGGATGGATCTTGGTCTTGCTCTCGACCAGTTTGGGCTGCAGAAAATTATCGATAGTGCCGATGACGGCCAGCGCCACAGCGCCCAAAGCGATGGCCGCGCCGAAATGTCCCGTCAAGAACAAGTACGCGACCGCCGGCACGGTGATCAGGGCCGAACCAAAGATCGGCAGGAACGAAGCCATGCCGGTCATGGTGCCCCAAAACAGCGGCGTCGGCACTCCGAAGACCCAGAAAGACAGGCCGGCCAGGATGCCCTTGACCAGACCGACCACCAGGACGCCGTTCATAACCGCCCGCACGGCGATGACCACTTTTTGCAGGACCAACTCGTCATGTTCATCGCCGAGCGGCGACAGCAGCAGCAGCTCGTTCTTGATCTTGGCGCCGTCCTTGAGCAGATAATAGACCATGATCAAGACGATGATGAACCCGAGTAGCACGCCGAAGAGGTTGGAGAACAGTTCGACCAGGTTGGATGACAGCTTGCCGGCGATCGTCCGCAGCAGTCCCAATCCTTCATTGATGACCGTGGGGATCTGATCCTGCAGATTGGCCGGCAGGCTGCGGCGCAGCAGCTGTTCCATCGTGGTCAGGTCGAAATAGCCTTTGACGTTGCTGAACAACCCGACCAGTTCGGCCGACAAGGCGGCGAAAAAATAGACCGTCGGCAAGATCACCGTCATCGAGACCACGACCACGGTCAGAAAGGCCGCCGCCGTATCCGACCGCAGATAATGATGCAGATACCGAAACAACGGACGGGACACGATGGCCAGCACGCCGCCGAAAGCCAACAGCGTCAGATAAGGCCGGAAAACCAAAGCGGTCATCAGGACGCTGGCGACCAGAATGGTGACGAAAAAATATACCTGGAACCGTTTATAGCTCATATTTGCTTTAATTATACATCAAAATCAACCTTGCCGCAACCGCGTCCGGGCGGCGCGGCGCCGTTCGATCCATTTACCGGCGGTTCCAAGGACGGCCGCCAGCGATCCGAAGATGAGCGCAGACAACGCCGTGCAGGCCAGGCCGTAACTCAACAGGACATTGAGAGCGTTGAGCGGTCCGGCCAGCCAGGCACTAACGCGTCCGGGCAGGGCCGACGACACGTAACGACCGGCCAGGATGACGAGTCCCGCCAGCGCGGCCGCGGTCAAGACGCCCCAGACGGTGTGTTTCAGATCAGGCCGGGACGGGGCGATGTGGGCCGATAGGGGTATCAGCGCGCAGATGAACAGCAGCCGCCAGCCGCCCTGGAGCAGGGCGGCGCCCAGAGCCAGGAGAAAATCCAGGTAATCGCGGCCGACGCCGGCCAGGAAAGGAACGATCGCCGCTCCCCCGCCGCCGGGAACAGCCGGATGAAAAGAGGTCCCGGCGATGACCTCCGGGAAGATCAGCCGCAGCAGCAGCCAAAGGAAGGCGGCGCCGCCGAAGAACGGGGCGCTGCCGATGATCAGCGAGGCCAGCGGGTTGCGCGGCTTGACGTGCGAGACGTAACCCAGCGTCATCCCGCCGTCAACCGACGGCCGCGGCGAGAAGAACTTGACCTCCAACACCCTGGTCCTGGTCAGCCAGCAGCCGATGAGATGCGACATTTCATGGACGACGACGCCCGGCCACATCAACAGCAGGTACAGCCGCCGCCCGAACTTCCGGAAAAAGAGGCCGTTCAAGAACTTGGACAGCAGGTTCAACAGCGCTATCTGCGCCAGGAGCGGCAAAAATAGCAGGAGTATGGCCATAGATGTCGGGTATTTCCGGCGCCCGTTCAGGGCAGTTCCAGTTTTTCCATCCGCCGCGGCGCCGCCAGCCAGTAGGCGGCGATGATCGCCCAGGAGACGATAAGAATGCCGAAAGCCGATTTGAGGTCGAGTCCGCCGCCGGACAGGAAGACCAGGGCGAAAGAGCGGACGTAGCGCAGCATCACCCAGAGGTAAGCCAGGCCGATGACCGTGGCCGCGAGTCCGGCCGGCGAAGTGGCCAGCATCTGCGGATCGCTCTGGTGGAAATCCGGGAAACTACTGCCCTGACCCAAAGCGATCGAGACCAGCGTGACGCAGGCCGCGAGGATGGCGAAGACGAAGAACAGCCCCAGCCAGAACGGGAAACCGAACAGGACGATGGTCAGGCTTGCGGCGAGGAGCATCGGCACGGCGGTCAAAGCCGACCAGAAGAACAGCTTCCAGGAGAACAGCTCGTGGATATGCAGCGGACTCGACCAGATGACCCAGGCGCTCCGGCCCTCAAGCGACAGCGACGGGTAGATGAAGCGCATGGCCAGGGTCAGGGAGAAATAGCCGATGGCGGCGAAAGTGAAGGCCATCACCCAGGCCCGCATCTCGATGCCGTTCATGGCATCCATGGACGCCAGACCGCGCATGGCCAGGACGTAGAGGAACATCAGCAGGAGCAAAAAACCGGCCCGCGAAACGTCCTCGGGATTGCGCAGCAGCGTCAGCCATTCCTTCTCGAAAAGGTAACCGTACTTCCAGCGGAACAGCCGCGGGAACAGCAGCCTTGGGCCGGTCGCCGGCGCGTCTTCCGGACGGGCCAGGAAACCGCCTTCTCCCTGCGCCTGCCAGACAGCCAGATAATAGCGGCCCGCCAGGACCATCAGCGCCGCTGCGGCCAGGATGACCGCGACGGCGATCCTGAACATGGCGCCGCCGGCGCCAGCTTCCGCCGGTCCGAAAGGCAGCATCGCGGAAATGGCCGTGACAAAAGGATGACTCGGCAGGTAGGAGAACAAGGCGAGTATGGCCGTCGCGGCGGCGCTGGCTTCGGCCGACGAAGAGACGATAAAACGGGTGAACAGCGCGTGGGGCATCACCCGATGGAGCAGGGAGGCCAGGATAAAGGCGAAAACGGCCAGTTCGCCGAGCCAAAGCCACCCCGGGCTGACCCGGCGGGCGAACCAGGCGATCACGAAAGACAGCAGCGCCCCGGTCACGGACATGAACAGGACAAAGAGCGCCAGCAGAAGCAGGCTGAAAAAATAATAATCCGCCGCAGCGCGCAGCGAGACCCCGAGGGCGGTGAGCGCCGGCAGGCCGATGAAGAATACGGGCCAGGCCGAGAGGAGCGTGGCCCCGGCGAAGCGATAGATGAATATCTCCAGCGGCTCGACCGGCAGCGCGGCCAGCGGACGGTTCTCCTCGGAGCGGAAGATGAAAGTGAACGACGACATCACGAAACTCATCGAGCCCAGGCAGAAGATGACGGCGAAAGACAGCTCCAGGACGTAACGGGCGATCAGCGCCCCGGACAAGGGGTCGCTCAGGACCGAGGCGAAGGCCCGGCGGAAAAGCAGATAGGCGCCGATGACGAGAGATCCGGCCAGGACCGAAAAGACGGCCGCCACGGCCGCGACCGCCCAGCTCATGTCCTTGACCGCGTTCCTGGCCCGGCGAAGATCGATGGCCAATAGCGTCGCCAGTGACGGGAACATACTCAGGCGGTGAGCGCCAGATAATAATCCTCGAGCGAACCGTGGCCGAGACCGGCCTTGGCGCCGATCTCCGGGAGCGTCCCTTGTTCGGCCAGGCGGCCGTTGATGAGGATGCCGATGCGGCCGCAGAGTTCCTCGGCGATCGACAGCGTGTGCGTCGACAGCAGGATGGTGCCGCCGGCCGCGGCGAATTCCCGGAAAAGATCCTTGGTGACGCGGGCGCTCAGCGGATCGAGACCGATCATCGGCTCGTCGACCAGGAGCAGCGACGGATCGTGCAGCAGCGCGGCCAGGATGGAGATCTTCTGCCGTGTGCCGCGGGAATAGCCCTCGAGACGTCCGTCGGCCAGGCGTTCCAGGCCGAACTTGGCCAGCAGTTTTTCGATCTTGGCGGCGCGGTCCGGACGCTTCATCCTGAACAGCTTGCCGACGAAGGACAGGTATTCCCGGCCGGTGAGCCGGTCATAGACCATGGGATCGTCAGGGATGTAGCCGAGGCGCTGCTTGGCCTTGGTCGGCTGCTCGCCGACGTCGAAACCGGCGACCTTGACCGCGCCTTTCGTCGGCCGGTAAATGCCGGCGATCATCTTGATGGTCGTTGTCTTGCCGGAACCGTTCGGACCGATGAGGCCGAAGATCTCTCCGGGCGGAAGCTGCAGCGAAAGGTCCGAAACCGCGGCCTTGCCGTTGAATTTCTTTGTGACTGACGCGAGTTCTAAGACGGGTGGCAACATAGAAAGTTATTATACCATAATTTATGGACCGGGGGAAAGTCATAAATAACGCTAACTCTTGACAAAAACTTGACAAGCGTTTCAACTGATCCTACACTTGGATCAGGAGGACCGCTGCTATGGGCAAAACACTCAAGATCGCCCTGGCTCTCCTCTACGCCATCCAGGTTGTCGTGATCTTTCGGGAATCAATCGATCATTTGCGCGGCCTGGGCCACGAGGGTGAGCGCGGCGATATAAAACAAAACCAGGATCAATCGCTGACACCGAGTGCTGCGCGCGTTCTATTCAAGCGGGCCTTCCAGCCGATCTACAAGTACCAGGGCCTGCTGGCAGCGGCGCCGCTTGCCGGAGCGATGACGGCCGCGTCGGTTCTGACCGAGATCAAGCGGGAGGAGGACCACATCCACCCGCCGGAACGAAAGGAGATACTGCTGACGAGACGGAATCGGCAGCAACGGATCCGGGAATACCTGATAGCCAACCTCTATCCCCTCCTGAAGAAACTCGGGCCGTCGCCGCTCAAAAATGCCGCGGACATCGGCCCCATCGCCGCCAACCGCCCGCTCCTGTTCCCGGGGACCAAAAAATGACGTTAAACAAATTCTCCGCCGCAAGGCGGAGAATTTTGATTTTATCAATGACGCGGATCCTGTCCGGGACCGGCCGCCTCAGCGCCGAGCGAGCATCAAGGTCAGGCTGAACTCGGTCGCCGCGTCCTTTTTTTCCAGGCTGAAGGACGCCGTGTCCTTGACCTCGGCCGGACCGGCGGCTCGCTGGAACTGCAGGACCGTCATGTTGCCGGACGCGCTAAAGAGGCTCTTTTCCCAGCCTTGGGCGGTCAATTCTTTCTCGAAGTAGGCGGCCACGTCTTCAGGGCTGGTATCAGTGGACCAAGCCAAAATGAAGCTCTGCCCCTGACCGGCCACGGCCATCGACCAGGTGCTGGTCAGGGCGGCGCCGGGAAACAGGGGGAAATCGGACGGGAACTCCTTGGGCAGGGTCTTAGCACCCTCGCCGCTCTGGGTATCGATCTTGGTCACCTCTCCCTTGTCGTTCTTGACGGTCATCGTGCCGCTGCCGGTGTCGCCGCTGAATTGCACCTGTTCGCCGTTCTGGCCGGTGAACGAGACCCGGTCGCCTTTCTCGCTGACCTTGATGCCGGTGCCGGCCTCGAAGGCCTTGCGGGCCCCGAAATTCACGACCTTGCCCATGATGAAATTACCGACCGCGCCGAGGATGGAGATGCCGAGCACAGCGGCCACGATCACTACGACCAGCTTCTTGGGCGACTTGTGCGCCGGAGCACCGGCGGGACCGGCCGGCGGCTGCTGCCCGAGGCCGGCCTGCGACGCCAAATTCTTCAGACTATTGAGATCCATAGGGTTTATGAACCAAAAGAGATTAATTACCAAGATATCATAGCAAATCCGGTCCCGATAACAAAAAGACGGGGTGAGCCCGTCTTTAAAAGAGAGGTCAGTTCGACGGCGGCAGCCGCACGGTCTTGATGTCGACCGTCGTCAGGACGGAGTTCAAGGAACGCAGGACGCCGCTCAGGCGCAACGCCGCCGCCAGCGGTTCGCGCTGAGCCTGGCGTTCGATATCCGCCAGTTCCAGGCTTAACGCCTCCAGCATCCCGGCCTCATCGTCCAGATCGACGCCGTCATTGGCCGACCGGGCGACATGTCTGACCAGCCAATCGCGCCAGGCGGCGGTCTCAACCGCCAGGGCCGTCAGCGTCCCCTTCTGAAATCCCGACTGAGGAACGATGACCGCCTCCAGGCAGTCCAGAACTCCCTTGGCCACGCCCAGCGAGCCGCGCAAACCGCGCTCATACTCGGCGGCCAGACCGGCGTGAGCGGCCAGCAACTGCTCGATCTCCGGCAGCATGCCGGCGCCGGTCTCCAGTATCGTCCGAAGGACGGTCATGACCGCGACCGTGACCCTGTCCGGACTCGCTTCGACCGCGTCCGCGATCGGCCGCAGCCTGGCCTGGAGCGCTGCCAGCACTTCGCCGTCGTCGCGCAGGTTGTCGCGCACGGAACGCCGCTGAACGAATGAATAATGGAGAAAAGCGCAGAACCAGCCCAAGAAAAGTCCGACCGACACGGACAAAATTACGGCGGGTGATATCATGGCCCGGCCTCCTCTTCCGCAGCTTCCATAATATAAAGGGCTTCCGCTGCCTCAACCCTGACAGGTTAGCTCCGGCCCTGGCGGCTGTCAAAAAAAGAGGCGAACAGGCGTTCGTCTCTTTTAAGTTCGGATCGTCTCAAGGCATGGCGCGCCGGGGGCGGCCGACCTTGGACCTCAGTCCGTCTTCGATGTCGTTCAGCGCCCGCAGCTGCATGCTCAGGCGGCGGAACACCGCCGACGGATCTGCCGGCGCCGGCTCGCCCAGCTCCTTGGTGATGTACCGGCCCAAAAGGTCCAGCTGACGCAGCTCGTCGTCGAGGTTGCCTGATCCCGCGTGCGGCTCGATCCTCTGGATCAGCCGCTGGCGCAGGCCGGCGATCTCCTGGAACGCCTGTTCGGCGCCCTGCCGCTGGAGCTTGGCCATCGGTTCCAGATAGCGCTGGGAAAAATCGGCGAGGATATCCAGGGCCGCCAGGCTTAGCTCGATCTCGCGCTTGATCTGGATGGCTTCCTCAAGACTGTTCGAACTGCACTCCCGGGCGATCTCCAGTTGACGGCCGCTCTTGGCGAGCAGCTTGGCGCCGTGGTTCCTCATCCAGGAGGCCAGGCCGATGACCGCTCCGCCGCCGTCCCGGGACTCGAAGGACAGAACGCGGCGGGCCGTTTCCAGTCTAGATCCCAGCGTCCGCAGTTCACGCCCGATCTTCCGGCGCTTTTTGGACAGGTCTTTGACCGTCAGAACGACCCAACCCATGATCGCGCCTGAAACGGTGCAGCAAATGGCGATAAGCAGCATCTCTCACCTCCCTTTCACTGTTGCGGGTATAAGGAACGGCTGGCCGACTTCGATGGAACGACCGGATAAAATAGCCTGGATCCGGGCAAAAGTCAATACCCCGCTCCGTGCCGGACCGAATGAAAAAGCGGGCGGCAAACTGCCGTCCGCTGATGCGTCTTAAAGCCCCTCGCGAGGAGGCCGGCCGTCGCCGGCGCCGGAGGGAACGATCTGTTCCAGGACCTCGTTCATGACCCGGAACTGGACGTTCAGGCTCCGCAAGGTGGTCACGGGAGCGCTGCCGATGGACAGCTCATGAGCCTTGAGCGCGTTGGCCAGCTTGGCGATGCGCTGAGCGGCTTCGGGAAAGGCCGCGCCGTCCGGCCGGCTTTTGAGCCACCGGTCGATCAGGTCGCGCGTCGACGAAGCTTCGCCGTGCAGGATCTCGACGCCCTGGCGCATCCGGTCGATGAGCGGCACCAGCTCGGTCTCCGCGAGACGCATGATCGTCCCGGCTTCGTTGAGCAGCGAATAGGCCCGCTTCTCGAAGACGGCCGACAGGTCCGGATCCTGCTCGGCCGCGGCCCGGGCGCAATTTATCGCCGTCCTGGACTGGGACAACAGTCCGACGGCCAGGCCCCTGGCGCGCGACGTCGACTGGCAACTCCAGTACGGCAGGCGGCTTTTGCCCTTGATCGCGGCGAGCAGCTTCAGCGCGGACTCTTCGTGGGCGTCCAGGCAGTCCAGCAGGCTGCGCCGCGACCGCGACTCGCGCCGGCCGTCCCTGACCAACAGGCCGATGACCATTACCGCCAGTCCGGCGGCTATGAGAGCCAAAGATGTGATCATTTTCCACCTCCGGGTTGTGACAAAGAACGCTCGATCGTTGTTGATGACAGATTATCAAACAGGCGCCGCTGAAAGTCAATGGCGCGCGTGACGCCAAAAGGACGCCTCTCGCGGCGTCCTGGCGTAGGGGGCCCGGGGTGCGGCCCTTAATTCAGGGCGATCAGCTCCCAGGGGAAACCGTCGCGGCCGAAATGGCCGTAGGCCGCGGTCGGCCGGAAGATGGGCCGGCGCAGGCCGAGCCGCTCGATCATGGCCCGCGGCCGGAAATCGAAATTCTCCTTGAGATGGGCGCTCAGGTCCTGGCCGTCGCTTGAGACGGCCTTGAGCATCACCGGCTCTTCCTTGCCGATGACGTAGGCGACCGAGACCAAACAATTTTTTGCCAAACCGCCGGCCACGATGTTCTTGGCGGCGAAGCGGGCCATGTAGGCGCCGGAACGGTCGACCTTGGTCGGATCCTTTCCGGAAAAAGCGCCGCCGCCGTGCGGGATCAGGCCGCCGTAGGTGTCGACCATGATCTTGCGTCCGGTGAGCCCGGTGTCGGCGTAGAAACCGCCCGTGACGAACGAGCCGGTCGGGTTGACGTAGATCTTGGCCGCGGCCAGGTCGCCGATGACCGGTTCGACCAGATGCTTCAGGATCAGCCGACGCATCTCGATGACGCCCATATCCTCGCGGTGCTGGGCCGAAACCACGACCGAGGTCACCTGGCCCTTGTCCATGGTCACCTGGGTCTTGCCGTCGGGACGGAGCCAGGAGAATTCCGGGTTATGCCGGCGGAGATCCGCCAGGCCCCAGGCCAGGCGATGGGCCAGGACCACCGGCTTGGGCAGGAACTCCGGCGTCTCCGCCGTGGCGTAGCCGTACATGATGCCCTGGTCGCCGGCCCCGCCGACGTCCACGCCCTTGGCGATGTCCCGCGACTGTTCCTCGATGTTGGTGAAGATCTCCAGCTCGTCGTCGTAACCGATCTCCTTGTAGAGCTTGGCGGCGATCTGCGACGGATCGATCTCGGCCGCCGAGGTCACCTCGCCGCCGATCATCAGCACGCCGTGCGAACCGAAGACCTCCACGGCGACGCGGCTGCCGGGATCGCGGGTCAGATAGGCGTCCAAAATGGCGTCGGCGATCTGGTCGCAGACCTTGTCCGGGTGCCCCTCGGTCACTGATTCAGCTGTCTTCATAAAACACCGAACAACCGGCCGGATCTCGTTTAAGATCGGCAGAAATCTTGATAGACCACCTTAGCGCATTTTCCGCATTTTGGCAAGCCCCCGCATTTGAAAAAAATCATTGACATTTTATCTTTGAGTGCTAGGATGAAATGACCTCGTGAAGTCAACGAGGGGCGTGCCGACACGGCACGGGCACATTGAAAACTTAGCAAGAAGGAGGCAGTCATGACCTCGTCGGATAACAACGCTGGCAACACGTCTTGCCGCATCGGTCTGATGTCCCGTATCGACTTTCCCAGCGACGGGTTCCGTAAAGCCGCGCTCGAGAAGGCCAAAGAGATCTTCGCCCGCGAGGACGTCCACTTCGTGGACCTCGCCGGCGGACTCGTGAGCGCCCGCCACGTCAAGGAAAAGAGCACCAAGCTCAAGAAGCGCATCGCGGCGCTCAAGAAGCAGATCAAGGCCCTCGAGGGCAAGCCCTCCCGCAGCCGCGGCAAGAAAGCGGCGGCCGAGAAGGGCGACGAAGCCAAGAATAACTCCGGTCTCATCAAGGAGCTCGAGGCTTCCATCGAACGGTTCCAGTCGTATCTCGACGAACTCTCGCCGGAGAAGATGGCCGAACAGCTCGCGAAGCTGATGCCCGTCTTCACCAACGCCAAAGGCGAGACCGTCAAGACGTATATCTTCCCCAGTCCGGCCTACGACGGCGATGTCGGCGAAACGGTAGCCCAGCTTCTGGCTGAGGCCCGCAACGACATCCGCGTCTACCAGGCCGGCGGCGACCGCCAGCCCATCAAGCAGGCCGGCAAGATCCTCGAGGTCCTGGTCCCGGAGAAGTCCGTGTGGATGCGGGGCGACTACTTCTCGACTCCGGTGGAGCGCATCCTCAAGGACAAGCGCCGCCAGAGCTCGCGGGAGATGCCCGACCTGCAGGTCATCGGCTGCTTCGGCTCGACCATCACCAAGCCCCAGGGCGAACTGCCCCGGCCGTACGTCACGGTCCCGGTGCTGCACCGCCTGTCGGAGGTGAGGGTCAACGAGAACCAGATCGGCGTGCGGGTCATCACCGTCTTCCGCGACCGCACCGATCCGGTGACCAAGAACTTCAGTCTCAAGGACCACGTGGGCGTCGAGCGCTCGTATATCACGCTGCCGAAGAACCTGACGGCGCGCCAGCAGAAGCTGCTGGAGCTCCTGAAGGCCAACGGCCGCCTCTCGACCGGCGTGCTCGCGGACATGTCCAACCTCAGCCGCGACACCGTGGAGAAGGAACTCAAGCCCCTGGTCGGCCGCGACGGCCGCCGCCCGAAGAACTGGCCCGGACTGCGTTACGACGCCAAGTCCAAACGCTGGGACTTCGACGGTTACTGGGTGCGCGAGAACCTGCTCTACCCGCCGATCGCCGACGCCAAGACCGTCGACTCGGTCATCGCCTTCGGATGTCTGCATGCCGGCTCGATCTTCGCCGACTACAAGAACTTCCTGGAGATGATGCCCAAGGCGATCCTCGAGCGCGACGCCAACGTCCTCATCGGCGCTGGCGACTTGGCCGAAGGGTTCAAGTACCGCGACGAGATCTACGGCGCCATGAACGTCACCGACCAGGAGAAACTGGCCGGCGAGATCCTGGCCAAGGTCATGATCGAGGTCTTCAAGGCCCGCTTCAAGAAGGCGGTCGACGCCCTGCCCTCGGGCGCGGCGAACGCCGACTCCCTGATGCGGATCTGCGAGCAATCGCTCGTGACCCTGGTGGTCATCCCCGGCAACCACGACCTCTGGTCGTTGCGCGACGGGCATACCCCTCTCGTGGTGATGAAGAGCACTATCGTCACCCGCGTCTGCGAGACGATCGCCGGCCTGCTCAACTCGAAGGGCTATTGCGTGCCCTGCCTGATGGGCCTGGTCAGCAACAAGATCGTCGAGCCGCCGAGCGGCCTCTTCTCCCTCCCCTCCGGCCTGAAGGTCGCGGTCATGCACCCCTGGATGGGCCGTGCCAAGACCACTTCCCTCCGTCCCCAGGAGATGCTGGAAAAAGCCGCGGACTGCCAACTCGTCGTGGGCGCCAACTTCCATGTCGGCGAGCACCTCGAGATGTGGGATTCCGAACTCGGCCAGCGCGTCTGCCTGCAGCTCGGCACGATCAAGCGCCAGTCCGGTTTCGAGAACAACAAGCTGAAGACGGTCGACTACGGCTTCGGCTACGTTCGCCTCGAATCGGCCGGCGGCCGCATCGTGAAGACCGAGGCCACGTTCTACAGCAGCCCTCCGGGCAAGGACGCGGAACTCGATCCGGGCAAGGTCTTCAAGGACCTCCTGGTCCACCTCGGCCTGAAGAGCTAATTCGATATGATCTCATGACCCGCAACGGTTCTCGTTGCGGGTTTTTCTTTTTCCAAGCTCTTTCCCTCTCCTTTCCGCATTGACTGTTCACCTATTTTCTGCTAAATTCGGATGTCGTGTTCCGTTCGTTGATCGCTCATTTACAACCAAAGGAGACGGCCATGCCGCCAAAACCATACATCGGCATCACCGGTTTCATGGATCGGACGGAGGTCGAGCATATCCTGCAAGACATCCTGCCGGCCATATCGCGCCGGATCATGATCGGCGTCCTGGCCACCCTGAACACCCTCAGAGGCCGGCCCGCCAAGCGGCCAAACCGCTATCCGCCGGTCCAGCGCATCCGGGACATCTTCACCGATCATCCGGCGGCGCTGAACCTCATCCATTACGCCACCGACGGCCGCGATACCCTGGCCGACCAGCTGCTGGAGATGACCGAGGCCGGCGGACCGCGGCTGCACGGCTTCCAGCTTAACATCGCCTGGCCTGACCCTGACCAACTCTGGAGGTATCTGACCAAGCACCCGGACAAGATGATTGTGCTCCAGGTCGGCGGCCGGGCCTTTGAAGCCGTCCGGCACTCTCCCGAACGACTGGCTCAAAAGCTGGCTGACGAATATTACGGCCTCATCGACCACGTCCTGCTCGACCTGAGCGGCGGCCACGGCCGGCCGCTCGATGCCGGGACCATGGGCGATTTCCTGCGCGCCGTCCGAGCGGGCAACCGCGAGACAGGCCTCGGCATCGCCGGCGGCCTGGGTCCGGAGTCCGTGGTCAGCATCCTGGACGGCCTCCCCGGCGAGTTCCCCGACCTCTGCGTCGACGCCGAAGGCCGGCTGCGCGACGAAAACGACGACCTTGACCTCGGCCGCGCCGGCGCCTACCTTTGGCTGGCCCTGCAGCTCTTCGACGCCGTCTGAACTCTCAGAGGCGAAACAACCTAAGACGCCCCCATCGCTCGATGGGGGCGTTTTTCGATCATCTCTGGGTCACGGCCGCCAAAAATGATACAATTCAAAAATAAATCCGACGCTTCCGCCGCATGAAACTCGCCAAATACGCCGCTCTCTTCAAGAACGGCTGGCAATACAACCTGGAATACAGGCTGAACAACCTCATCCAGGTATTGATCTCCTGCGTGGCACTGATCAGTATTTTCTATCTCTGGAACGATGTTTTCCGGGACCGGGCCGCCATCGCCGGCTATTCCCGGGAACAGATCGTGACCTATTATGTCATCGTCGGCTATCTCTTCGCTTCTATTTTCCGCGGCATCCAGGTCGCCCAGCAGATCCGGACCGGTTTCGTCTCCATCTACCTGACCAAGCCGATAAGCTACCTCTGGTACACCTACAGCCTCAGCCTGGCCGACCGTCTCTTCCGGCTGGTCACCGGCCTGCCGGTGTTGCTGGGCATTCTGATCATCCTGCGGCGGCATTTATATCCGGTCACCGATCCCTGGGCTTACCTTTGGCTGTTCCTGGCGGCTTTCGGCGCCATCAATATCCTGTTCCTGTGCGACCTGATCGTCGGCATGATGGAATTCTGGTTCCGGGACTCGGACAGCCTGACCACGACCACCGACTCGATCATCCGCTTCTTCGCCGGCACGCTCATCCCCGTTACCCTGCTGCCACCAGCAGTGCAGCTGGTCGGCCGCTGGCTGCCGTTCCGTTACACCGGCACCTTTCTCATCGACACTTTCATGGGGCGTCTGCCGGCGGCACAGATCGCCTACGGCCTTGCCGTCCAGACCGTCTGGACCGCCCTCTTATTCCTGGCCGCGGCCGCCATCTGGCGGCGCGGACTGAAACGCTACGAGGCTTTCGGCGCCTGACCAATATGAAGCTGAAGCAGCACCTGAAACTGTTCGGACAATGCGCCAGATACGAGGTAATGGACCGCCTCGATGCCGCCGTCGCCTTCTGGATAGTGACCGGCGGCACCTTGATCAACATGCTGATGACCGTCATCTTTTTCAAGTCCCTGTATCTCAAGACGGACCGCATCGGCGGCTGGGACGAGAGCCGGGTCCTGATCCTGCTGGGCACTTTCTTCCTGATCGAGGCCCTGGCCTGGGCCACCTATATCCGCGGCTTCAACAGGCTTCCGCGCTACATCGAAAATGGCGACCTCGACGTCTACTTGACCAAGCCGGTCCGGCTGCGGACCTTCCTCAGCTACCGTTTCATGGACCCGATGTTCCTGTGGCCGCAGATCCTCGTCGCCGTCGGCCTGATCGCCTACGGCGCCGGGCGCTCCGGCGCGCCGGTCAACTTGCTTTTCTACCTGCTGCTCCTGGCCTGCGCCCTGATCATCCACCGCTCCCTGACCATCATCTTCTCCACTCTCAATTTCTTTTACATCGTGCCGCAGACGATCTACCTGGCGGGCGAACTGCAAAAATTAGGCCGCTACCCCATCACCATCTATCGCGGCGCCGTCCGCCTATTCCTGTCCGTCGTCGTACCCGTGGCCGCCATCTATTCGCTGCCGCCCCGCGCCCTGGTGGGCGACCTGTCGCTGCTCGAAGCCGGCGGCGCCGTCGTTCTGGCGGCCGTCTTCCATTTCGCCGGCAATGCGCTCTGGGACGTCAGCCTAAAAAAATACGAAAGCGTCCAAGGCTAACCCGAGGTCTTATGTCCGTACCCGTCATCGAGGTCAAGAAGCTGTCCAAAAACTTCACTTACCACAAAAAGCCGGAGGGGCTGGCCGGCACCTTCAAGGCTTTGTTCCGCCGCGAAACCCTGATCAAAGAAGCAGTCAGGGACGTTTCCTTCACCATCGACCAGGGCGAATTCATCGGCTTCGTCGGACCGAACGGCGCCGGCAAGACGACCACCCTGAAGATGCTCTCCGGCATACTCTACCCGACCGCCGGTTCGGTGCGCGTGGCCGGCTTCGACCCGGCGCGGCGCCAGGACGAATTCAAAAGGAAGATCTCCATCGTCATGGGCCAAAAGTCCCTGGTCTGGCCGACATTGCCGGCCATCGAGACCTTCAACTTGCTGCAAAAAATGTATGAGGTCCCCGATGACGTTTATCGGGCCAGATTGAAACAATTGGCGGAGCTCATGGAGGTCCAGGACCTGCTCCAGATTCAGGTCCGCAAGCTGTCGCTCGGCCAGCGGATGAAATGCGAGCTGATCGCCGCCCTGCTCCATGACCCGCAGATCCTCTTCCTCGACGAGCCGACCATCGGCCTGGACGTCGTTTCCCAGAAAAAGATCCGCTCCTTTTTGCGGCAGCACAACGAGGCCTACGGCACGACCATCATCCTCACCTCGCACAACATGGACGACGTGCAGGGCCTGTGCCGGCGGCTGATCATCATCAACGAAGGGCGGTTGGGCTACGACGGCTCCATCGAACGGATCATCGCCGAACACAGCCAGGACAAGACGGTCAAGGTGATATTCAACAAGCGGACGGCGGCCGAGGACCTGGCCAAGGTCGGCCAAGTCATCCGGCACAACCCTTATGAAGCCGAGATCGCCATCCCGTCGGAAGCGGTCGCGGAACGGATCTCGGCCCTGCTCGCCGGCTTCCCGGTCAAGGACATCAACATCACCGCCGTGACCTTGGAAGAGGTCATCGCCGACATCTTCAGCTCCGGAAAGAAGACCTGAGACCGGATCAACGGGATATGACGGCGGCCGCGCGGCCGCCGTTTTGATAGTTCAAAACATTGATATATTCTCATTGACAATCACGGCTTCACGTGATAATAAAACGAATCTTGCGCCCTGCCGGCGTAAGCTTGAGTTCGTTGAAAATCGACTCACAAAAAAGGTAAGAAGAGTCGCGCGGAACACCAAACAAGCCCAAAGGAGGCAAGCCATGACGGCTAGAACGACACTGTTTCTCGGACTGATTGGATCCCTGGCACTCGTCCCGACGGCGGCGCTGGCGCAGAACTGCGACCGGGCGGTCGTCGATGAAGCGGGTGTCCTGGGCGGCGGCGCCTCGCGGGTCGAGGCGGCGGCGAAGGAACTGGAGAGCGCCGGCGCGGATGTCCGCGTCCGGGTCATCAGGACTTTCGGCTCCGCCGGCAACCTCGACAATTACGAGGACGCCCTGGAGAGATCCTGCCGCTCCTGGCAAGCCGCGGACGGCGGCACTAAGAACAACCTCATCGTTCTCATCGTGGCCCTGAGCGACCGCAAGACCGGTCTCTACTACGGCTCCCTCTTCAAGCGCTCGCTCGAATCCCGTTGGCTGGCCATCCAGACCGACGAGATGAACCCGCACTTCCGGGACGGCGATTTCGCCGGCGGCATCGCCGCCGGACTCAGGGAGATCGCCCAAGTGGTCACGGCCAAGACCCATGAATACGCCCAACCGGTCGAAACGCCGGTCCAGCGTCCGGTGGAAGCGCCGAGACCGACCGTCATCCAGACCCAGCCGACCGACTACACCGGCCTCTGGTACGTCCTCGGCTCCATCGTCGGCCTCGCCGCGCTGGTCCTGCTCGTCGTCTTCGCGGTGCGCCTCAAGCGCGCCAGCGACCGGCGAAAAGCGGCCCAGCAAAAAGCCAAACAGCTCAAGTGCGCCTGTTCGGCCCAGATCCTCGAGCTGACGGAAGCCATTCCGATCCTTGAGGCCAAGGTCAAAGGCCTGGCGAACAAGGTGTCGGCCGAGGACGGCCAACCGCTCCTCGACGGACACGCCAAGCTCAGCCGGGACTTCGACAACGCCACCAGCCGCTTCGCCGACCTGCAAAATTCGGCCGGCGATCCCGACCGTGAAGGCAAATCGTGCGAAGAGTACGAACAGATGCAAGGTTCGTACCAGCAGGTCCTGGATCTGCTGCATACCGTGCGTCAGGGCAGCGAACAGCTCGCGGCCGGAGTCGACGGCCTAAAAAAAGCCGTTGACGCCGCGCCCGAGGGCGTGGCGCTGGCCAAATCGGCCATTGAAGCGGCCCGGAAAGCCGCCGAAGAGGTCGAGGGGCAGGGCTACCGGACCGGCGAAGTCAGGAACGGTCTCGGCGAAAGCCGGAAGTGCCTGGAAGCGACCGAGGCCCTGCTGACCGAGAAGCGCTACGCCGCGGCCGCCAAGGCCTGCGGCGACGCCATCCGGCTGGCCGAGGAGGCCAAGAAACTGGCCGAGTCCCTCCCCCGCAAGAAGGCGGAGCTCGACGCGGCCGGCGAAGCCCTCAAGTCCAGGATCCCCGACGTCGCGGCCAAGATCGACAACGGCCGGCAGGTCTTCGGAGATATCTCCAAGAACTACGCCGAGTCGTGCTGGTCGGACATCCGCGGCAACGGCACCGAGGCGGAGAAGCGCGAGGACGCGGCCAAGAAGGCCGTGCCCGAAGCGGCCAGGCTGGCGAGCATGGAGGTCCAGGACTGGGCCGGCTGCTCCGCTCTGCTGGCCGCAGCCAACGGCGGACTCGACGAGGCGGAATCGTTCATGCGCTCGATCACCGAGCTCAAGAACAACCTCGACGCGGCCAAGCGCGACGCGCCGGCCGAGATCGAAGCGGCCCGATCGGACATCGACAAAGCCGCGGCCTACGAACACGAGTTCGACGACGACATCGACGATGCCGTCAAGGACGACATCAAACGGGACCGCGAGATCCTCGAGCGGGCCGAGGCTGAACTGGCCGAAACCAAGCCCGACTACCTCGTGGTGGTCAAGCTGGCCAAGGAGGCGAACGCCACCGCGGACAAGATCCTGGCCAAATGCCAAAGCGAGCACGAGGCGGCCGAGCGGCTACGCCGCCGCGCCGCCAGCGCGGTGCGCGACGCCGAAAGCGCCGTTTCCCGGGCCAAGGAGTACATCGAGGACCATTCCTCGGACGTGGACTCCGACGCCAAATCCAAGCTGAACCAGGCCAAGGCCTGTCTGGCCTCGGCCAGAGCGGCTGCGACCTGCGAGACTCAGATCGGCAGCGGCGAACAGGCCAACCAGTTGGCCGACAGCGCCCTGTCCATGGCCAGAAGCGACGTCCGCCGCGAGGAAGAAGAACGCGCGGCTGAAAGGCGACGGCGGGCGGCGGCAGCGGCCGCGCTGTCCTCCAGCATCAGTTCCAGCCACCACAGCGGCGGTTCCAGCGGCTGGGGCAGCTCCGGCGGCATCGGCGGCGGCTCCTCCAGTTGGGGCGGCAGCAGCCGTGGCGGCGGTTCCAGCGGCTGGTAGGCGCCCGGCATTCCGTTTCCGCGGCCTGAACCACGGCCGCGGGAACGGATGTCTCGCTAAGATGATGTAGAAAAGAAAAGAAAAAGAACGGTCCCAAACCGGTCCGTCGAGAACGGACCAACCACAAAGGAAGGCAGAACATGGCATCGCTCCTGAACAAGATCCGAACGTTCACCCTCAGCAACCTGCACACCCTCCTGGACAAGGCCATTGACCTGAACTCCACCGGGGCGATCAAGCAGCACATCCGCGACCTCGAGGAGGCCAAGGAGAGCATCGCCGACGAGGCGGCCATCGCCAAGGGACGCGTCACGTCCGCCGACAAGGAGATCCACGGCCTCGCGGCCCGGATCCAGACGACGAACGAGAACATCGACGCCATCCTGAACGACGGCGATCCGTCGAACGACCACCTGGCCGTGCCCCTGGACGTCAAGCTCCAAGGCTATGAGGCGGACCTCAAGGGCCGCCAGGGCGAGATGGACGTGATGAAGCAGACGGCCGAGGCCCTGGCCCAGGCCGCCAGCAAGCTCGACGCCAAGCACGCGGAGATGATGCAGAACCTCCGCCGGCTCGAGCAGATCGAGCGCACGACCCAGGCCAAGGAGAAGGCCGCCGCCGCGTTGAACGCGGCCGGCAAGCTCGCGGCCGGCGCCGGCGAGGTCTCGGTGGACAACATCCAGCGCCGCCTGCAGGAGAAGTCCGACGTGGCCGACGCCCGCTTCGACCGCGCCATGGGCGAGATGAACAAGCAGGACGAAGGCGACGTCGCCGCCGTCCTGGCCAAGAAGCGCCTCGCCGAGCGGCGCGCCAAGCTCGACGGCGAAAAGAAGTAGCCGGACGGCCCGTCAGAACATTCGCACTTTCTTTTTCACAAGGAGATCCCCGCGGGGATCTCCTTTTTTTGCCGTCGGCGGCGGCACTGGCGCCGAAAAATTTATAAATTCCTTGCGCCCCCCGCTTGTCGCGTGCTATACTGTCGTCATCGCTTTCCCGCGACCTTGTCCAGGCCGCTTGAAAAGGACAAAGGTCGAAAATTTTACTCAAAAAATTTCATTGACACGAACATGGCCAAGAAATTGAAGAAGGCGAAGAAGAAACTCGCCAAGCGGAAGCCGGCCAAGCGCAAGGCTTCCAAGAAGAAAGCGAAAAAGGGCGGCAAGAAACGCCGCCGCTAAGCGGTCTTCACGGTGAAAACGGCGGAGGTTCCCGGTCGCGGGAACCTCCTTTGTCTGTTCAGAAGCGGCCATTGTGTGTTATACTGATTCATGAAGTACATCCGACGGCCCCAACCCGGCCGCCACGAACGAACCGAAAAGGTCGAAAAATAGAATATCCCTAACAAATAAATCTGGAATGTTTATGATCAAGAAACTGAACAAGGCTCCGCGCAAACTGCCCCGCAAGGCGTCCCGCAAGCTTCCCCGCCGCACGATCAAATAAGAAGCGGACGAATCGCTTACGATCAAGGAGGTCCCGTACAGGGGCCTCCTTTTGGTTTCCCGGCGCCGGACGGCAGGCGACGCGCGTTAACCGCCGGTCAGGACGGCGGCGCGGTTGGCCAGGGCGATGGAAAAAATAGCCAGGATGAAATAAACCAGGACCAACGCGGACAGGAAGCCGGTCAGCCGCTGGGTCCAGGTCTGCCGCCGGCCGCTCGGCGGCAGGCCCGGTTCAGGCGCGTCCGGACCCTTCTTGGCGTTCCAATTGAGCAGCGGATACAGCGCGGCGAACACGGCCATGAGCGCCAGATGCCAAAGCCGGACCGTGAGCAGCAAGTTCAGGAACCAGCCGTCTTGAGTCCGCCGGCCCTGGTCGAAAAGCGGTCCGCCGATATAAGACACGGTGATGCCGAAACGATCCAGGATGTAATGAGCCAGGGCATCAATCAGAAAAGCGACGGCGACCAGGAACAGGATGCGGTCGCCGGCCGCCGGTTTCCAATGCCGCCGCGTCCAGCGCCATGACAGCTGGACGATCCCGCCCAGAAAAACCAGGACCAAAAGCCACAAGATAAGCGGCCGGAGGTCGTCGGCGATAAAGGCAATGATGGGGCTTCCGGGATCCATATGCCTCTATTATAGGTCATTCCCGGGCCGGCGGCGACCCGCGGATATGAAGTGCGCCGTGCACATGAAAACTCCCTGGGCTGACGCCCGGGGTTTTTGGCGGAGGCGAATAAAAAACCGTCACGCGGAAAGTGTGACGGTCAGGCTGGTGCCGCGCGGCGGCAGAAGAGCAGGGCGACGATGACGCCGCTGCCCAGGAACATGTAAAGCGGGTAGGCGGCGATGGCGAAGGTCCAGCGTTCGACGGCGAACAGGTTGAGCGTGTTGCCGGCCAGGAACAGCGCCCAGGTCAGCCGGTCCTCGCTCGCGGAATCGCGCCAGCACTTGCGGACGGTCGGCAGCGCGCCCATCAGGTCGATGAACAGAAAGATGACCAGGGCCGCCAGCGGCGAACCGGTCAGCGACCAGGCGGCGACGCCGGCGGCGGCGCCGACGACGCAGCCGCGGTCGAACCGGCTCCAGCCGCCCTCGCCGTACTTGACGGACAGGGCGGCGGTGACGAGCGGGCCGACGGCGTAGCCCACGGCCACCCAGATGGTCCGGTCCGCGCCGGCGGCGAGATAACTCGCGCCGAGCAGGAAGCCCATCACCGACCAGATCCACCAGGTGGCCCGGTTGGGCCGCGCCTTGCGGCGCAAGATGGCCGCGATGTACGGAATGAAGGCGAGAAGCGCCAAGACGCCGGCGATCCTTCCAGCCATTACCGACAGATCGGTCATCGTCATCCTCCAGGTTTGAAGGTACAAGACCAGCCACCTTATACCGTCGGCTCGGTCATGTCAACGCTGGTCGCGGTATTGGTACGGCCGCGGGACCTGTCGCGGTGCACTTTTTAAACTCAAATCCCGCCGGACCCTCCCGGCGGGATTTATCATCGACTGCTGCGCGTCCCTAAAGTAGGCACCAAAGGGACAGTCAAGACCTAAAATGTGCGGAGCACACCTTGCGGACAATACATCTTCCTTTCGCGAGGGCAGATGGCGCGTCAGCGCCATCCCCGCAGCAGGCCCCGCAGCCCTTTGGTCGTTATATAGCGGGGCCGGCCGAGCGCAATCCCCTACTATTACGGTTCGACAAGCTATAGGCCACGGGTGGCGCGGAGCGGGGACCCCGGTCGCGCGCAGCGAGCCGGGCGAGCGAGCACGTCCGGGGTGCGCAGCGACAGGACCCGTGGCCGGCCAGTTTCTGGATCCCCGCCGGAGTATACCCCGTCGAATGACGAGGCGGGGATGACATTAAATATCACTGAGGAAGCTCTTCTTTCTCCAATCTCCGTTCACTTTCTTCATCCTCTCGCTGACCCCTTTCATCTCCCCCGCTCCATCGACATCTACCGACTCTTCTTCAAAACCGGGCTCGCTATCCCAATCGCCGCCGCGCGGCGCGCGGGCGGGCAGGCAGGAGCCGTCCTTCAAGCAGGCGACGTCGATCTCCTCCAAAAACAACGACGGCGAAGCGTAATCAAAACCTCCTTCGCGGCTGCCCATGGCCTGCGGATAGCTCAGGAACAGCCACTTGCGCGCCCGGGTGACGGCGACGTAGAACAGCCGCCGTTCCTCTTCCAAGCCGCCTTTCTCGCTCACGGCCTTGCGGTTCGGGAACGACGGCTCGTTCAGATGAATGACAAAAACAGCATCCCATTCCAGGCCTTTGGCCTGATGGATGGTCGAAAGCACGATGCGGTCGCCGTGCTCCTTGCGCCGGCCGCCGATCTCGCGCGAACCGCCGAAGACGCCGTCGTCGAGCGTGATCTCAGCCAGGAAATCCCCCACTTTCTCATAACCCGCGGCAAAGACGGCCAGCTGATCCAGATCCTCCAGCCGTTCGCGCCAGTTCGGGTATTCGGTCTCGAGATAATCGACGTACGGCGACTTGAGCACGGCCTTGACCAGTTCGCCCGGCTTCTCCTTGGCCTCATGCAGTTTTTCCAGAGTATCCCGCAGGTCCTTCCAGCCGCGGCCGACGCGCGCGCCGAATTCCTGCTCGACGGGCGCCAGCACGGCGCGGGCCAGGCTGCCGGCGGCGCGCATCGCCCCGAAGATCTTGCCGGCGGAGACGTCGCCGATCCCCTGCTGCAACCCCAGCACCCGCAACCAGGCCGCCTCATCGGAAAAATTCGCGGCCAGGCGCAGGAAAGCCAGGACGTCCTTGACGTGGGCCCGGTCGAAGAACTTCAGGCCGCCGCGGTAATCATAAGGAAGCCCCGCCTTCATCAGTTCGAACTCGAGCATCTGCGAATGGTGCGTGGCCCGGAACAGGACGGCGATGTTCGCCGGTTTGACCCCGCTTTCCAGCAGCTGGTCGATCTTGCCCATCACGAACTGCGCTTCCTTGACCGCCGAGGTCGCCGGGACCACGGCCGGCTTGCCGGCCTTGTCCGTCACGCTGATCAGTTCCTTGGGGAACTGTTCGACGTTCCGGGCGATGATGTCGTTGGCCAGGTTGAGGATCTCCGGCGTCGAGCGGTAATTGACCGTCAACTTGAAGACTTTGGCCCCGGGGAACTGCTTGGGAAAATCCAGGATATTGCGCACGTCGGCGGCGCGGAAGGAATAGATGCTCTGGGCGTCGTCGCCGACGACCAGCAGATTATTTTGTTCGCCGGCCAGTTCGCGGATCAGCGCCACCTGCATGGCGTTGGTATCCTGATACTCGTCGACCAGGATGTAGCGGAACTGCTCGCGCAGGACCGCGGCCAGCCGCGGTTCCTTCTTCAACAGCTCATACAGCCGCACCAGCAGATCGTCGAAATCCATGGCGTTGGCGGCGCGCTTGCGGTTCTCATAAAGTTCGGCGACCTGCGAAAACTTATCCAGCACCTGGATCAGCCGCGGATCCTGGCGCTCGATGGCCTTCTGCAGGCCGGTGGTGGAATTGCGGGCGTAACTCAGGATCTCCTTGACGAAGGCCGGCGACGGGAAGCGCTTGCCGGCGCCGTCCAGACCGAGATCCTTGAGACAGGCCTTGAGCAGCACCTTGGCGTCCTCCTCGTCGAGGATGGTGAAGTCCGGCGTGTAGCCGATCGACCGGCCGTAGAGGCGCAGCAGCCGGTTGGCCACCGAATGGAAGGTCCCGCCCCACAGTCCCAGCGGGCGCTTCTGACCCGAGACGCCTAATAGCTCGCCGATGCGGGTCATCATCTCGTTGGCCGCCTTGTTGGTGAAGGTCAGGAGCAGGATCGACGACGGATCGACGCCGTGCTCGATGAGCCAGGCCACGCGATAGACGATGGTCCGGGTCTTGCCCGAACCGGCTCCGGCCAAAACCAAACAAGGCCCGTCGCCGTGTTCCACGACGTCGAGTTGCTCAGGATTCAGCTCTTTGGCGTAATCGATCCTGTGGGACATGCGGTCAGATCAGGAAGAGCGCGGCCAGGACAAGAATGGTGCCGAGGAACATCGCGCCGATGGTGAAGCCGAGCAGCTTCAGCGCTTCTTTCTTCTGGCCTTCGAGGTACAGCCAGATCGGCTGCCCGAGCGCCAGGGTGCCGCAGACCAGCGCGGAAAGCACGAACAGCATGAGTAGGGAGATGGGGGCGAGGATCGTATCCTCGCGCTGTCCCAGGAATTTCTCCGCGTTCCTGAAGAAGGCGGCGACGAGTACGACGTAAACGGCCAGCGCGGCGACGTTGCGGGAAGCGAAAAAGATGAGTCGGGAATTTTTCATAGTTGATCTGCGGGTTGGTTAGCCAGAATACTTTACACCGCCAGCGGCGTTTGCGCCATTCTCAGGACCAAAGAAAAACCGCGCCTCTGAAAGGCGCGGAGCCGAAATGAACGTCACTTGAAGTCGACCGAGGCGGCGAAAGCCGCGAAGACCGCGGCCAGCTCGCCGTCCCTGGTTTCCGGCCAATGACCCGAGACGATCAGGGTCCAGCCGGATCCGGCGGAATCCGTCTTGACCGCGGCGTGACCGACCGACCTGACGCTGGTTTCCAAAGTATAGGTCAGGCTGAAATACTGCCTCTTCCGGTCGAATTCGCCGACGGTCACTTTGCCGCCGATCTCCTTAATCTGGGCGACCAGGGACTTGAAAGCCTCTTCGGGCTCGGTTTTGGCCGACGGGCGGCCGATGACGCCGATACCGACGTCCCCGCCGTCCTTTTCCGGCGACAGCACTTTCATCGTCACGTTGCTGTCTGCCAGCTCGAACCGGGTCTGCCAGCCCTGCGGCGCGTCGGCCCGGAGCTTCGGCGCGGTACGCGGTTCGGGTGGACAGCTCGTCAAAGAGAAAAGGCACAGGCACGCGGCAGCCGCAGTCATGTAGTGTCGGCTTATCATTATCAGCCTCCTGTGGGTTAATAAAGAACAGGCTGACCTTAGCACGGCGGCCGGGCGTTTTCAATGAAGACTCTCGGGCTGACGCCCGGTATTCTTGGCGGAGGCGAACAAAAAACCGGCCGGAAAGGCGCGGTTTGTGAAGCAAAGAACTCTACTTGCAGTCGGCCGAGACGGCGATGGCCTCGATCACCGCGTACTGCGCGTCGCCGAGCGACGCTAGCCAGCGGCCTTCGACGACGATCATCATGCCCCGACCGCCGGAGTCGGGTTTGAAGACGAGCTCACCGGCCACCTTGCGGCCCTTGACCTCTTTAGCGTAGGCGATCTTCGCCAAACCCTGGGTCACTAACGCGTCGTCAACGACCGGTACGCCGCCGTCACGCTTGATGGCCTCGACGATAGCGGCGACAGTCCCGGGCAGATCGATACCCGCGGCCGGCACGGCCTCGACCGTCACCATGGCGAGGGTCGCGCCCGAGTCGTCTTTCAAGAGCATGACCAATTTCACCGAACCGTCGGGAGCCACGCTCATGAACTGGAGCCAACCGTCGGGCGCCTCGGCGGCCGTGACCATGGGCGGGGGCCGCGTTTCCGGCACTTCCGCCACGGGCGTCGGCTCCAGGACGGGTACCGGCTCCGCGACCGGCGCCGGTTTGGGCGCCGAAGCGCAACCGATGAAGAATGCGGCGATCGCCGTCAATACCGTCATGATCCTTGCTCTCATCGACTTTCTCCGTTCCGCTTGGGGCGGTCAAAAGGGCTGGTCATTGAGGCCGCGCCGACATTATCACGAGCCGCGACGAAGGTCAAAACCCGGCGCCCGGCCGACAGTAAAATAAAACCGGCCGGAAAGGCGCGGTTTAGGGAATAAAGAACCTTATTTGAAGTCGGCCGAGGCGGCGACCTTCTCGAACACCGGGGACATCACGGCATCCTGAGCCGCCGGCCACAAGGCCACGACGGTCAGGATCTTGCCTTTGCCTGACGAATCCTTCTTGAGGACGAGCTTGCCGATGAACTGGCCGGCTTTCTCCGATTCGGCGGTGAAGGCCAGCCGGACCGAACTCTCGTCGTCGGCGACGTTGAACTCGGTGATCGTGCCGCCGATCTGGGCGATGACGGCCAAGTTCTGGGCCACCATCTCCGCCATCGGGTACTTCTCGGCCGGGGTGCAGGCGGCGATGATCTTGGCCGTCTCATCGTCGGCCTTCACCAGCACCTTGACCAGATCGCCGTCCTGATCCTGGTCGGAGGCGACCTGCCAGCCGGCGGGCACCTCGACCCGGAACTTGGGTTCGGCCTTCTTGCAGCCAGTGAACAGAAAAACGCAGGAAACTGCCAGCAACGCGGCTGATACAGCCTTCATTTTGACCTCCGGAATATGGTTAAGGAACGACCCGTCCTTTCGGGCCAAAAGACCTTAACACGGGGTCGGCGGAAGGTCAAAACGTCGTCCGGCCGACGGACCGGACCGCAACAAAAAACCCGCTTCAAGTGAAGCGGGTCGGGATCCGGTCCTACTCGCAACGGACCGAAGAAACGATCTGGTCGAAGTCGGCCGACATCTTCTGGTCATGGTCCTCCGGCCAAAGGCCGGTGATAATGACCACCAAGGACCCGTCGGCGATCGGCCCGGTGACCAGACGGCCGGCGAGGCGACGCGGTCCGTCCTGGTAAAAGAAGGCCAGCCGGGACATCCCGCTTCCGGCCTCGGTCTGATCGACGACCCGGCCGCCGGCAGCGAGGATATCTTTCTCCATCCCCGAGACGACCAGGCTGAGCGGCGGCAGTTTGGCTCGCGGACCGGCGACGACCGTCACCTTGGCCTGGCCGCAGTCCAAGCCGCGCTGATGCACACCGAACCGATCGGAAGCGGCGACGGACTGCCAGCCCGCGGGCACGGCCACGATCAGCGGCGGTTCGGTCGTCCTGGCGGACGGCTGTTCTGGCGGATCAACCTTGGCCGGCTCGCGGCAAGCGGAATGAACGCAGACAAAGGACAGGACCGACAGCACGGCCGGACGGATCTTCATGATCTGCCTCCTGGATCAGGTTCGCGCCCGGGACCGGGCGCGGAAGACGGACCTTAACACGGCGACCGGCGACGGTCAAAAAAATGCCTGAAATATTTCTAAAAAAACAACCGCGCCTGAAAAGCGCGGTTGCCGAGAAAAATAAAGTCCAGCGCGTCAGCGATAATCGGCTGAAGCGGCGACGGTGTCGAAGATCCCGGTCATCTCGGCGTGACGAGCCTCCGGCCAAAGGCCCTGAAGCATGATCGTCCGGCCGTGCTTTCCGGAGTCAGGCTTGATGACGATCTTGCCGCGGGCCGGCCCCGTCTCATCCTCGATGGCGAAGGTCATCTCGTAGGCGCCCTTCAGCGCGTCGGCTTTAAGATCGAGTATCCGCGCACCGCCGTCTTCAAGGCTGCGGCTGACGTTCAGGAATTCCGTGTTCGGCGCGGCCGGCTCGCAGACGACCGCGATCCAGACGCCGGCCACATCCGGTTCGGGATGCAGGAATTTGGCCTGCGTGCCTTTCTGGTCGTCGAAATCCCGCTGGACCTTCCAGCCCCGGGGAACTTCGACCCGGAAGGCCGGTCCGGCCGGCTTGCATCCGAAGATGATGAACAGACCAGCTGCGGCGGTGAACGTTGCCAAGACCATTCTCATCAGCGACCTCCTTTATCACTTGGGTTAAGGAACCTTGCCCACTAACGGGCGGCGGCACTGTAACATGAGCGCCGCTCGCAGTCAAAATAAAAACCGCTTCCGGAGAAGCGGGTCGAGAAGAGAGCGCCGGTCACTGCGAGAGCCGGCGAGAGATGTCCTTGAACGACTGTTTGGCGACTTCGAGTTGTTCCAGGATCGTTTCCGCCGGACCGCCGTTACCGGACCGGCCGCAGGCCCGAAGCAGCTCGCAGCCGTGCCGGAAAGCCGGAGCGATCGAAGCGTAGGACCGCCCCATCTCCAGGTCGCCGCAAAGCTCGGCCAATTCGGCGGCTTGCCGCCTGATCCGGGCGAGGGACACCTGGCCGCTGCCGGCCACGATGGCCTCCGAGATCGAGGTGATCAGCGCTTCAATGCCGCGCCGCAGCAGCACCCGGTCGGTGGCCGTGAGCAGCTTGTCCAGATGCCGTTCCGCCAGGCGGACGTCGTCGCCCTCCACGGCCGGAACAGCCTGATCCAGGCAGCCGTCGGCCAGGTCCCGGAAACTTCGGAACGGCTCGGCGATGAGGGTGTCGGTCTCCTGCTTCAGCAGCCGCAGACGCGCGGCGATGCCCTTGAGCTGGTTCGGCGTCGTCCGGCCGCGAGCGAAGAACTCGTGGCCGCTGAGCATGAAACCGACCTCCCTGGTCAGACGCTCGACGATCCGGAAACAGCGGTCGACCTCGAGCCGCAGCGCCGACTCCTGAGCCTTGATCCAGGGCAGGATGCGGCTGACCGTCTCCTCGCGGCTGGCCAGCAGGCCGTCCATGGAAGCGACGCGGGCCTGGGTGGCCATCTGGTTCAGACGCCCGTTCCTGGCCGTCCGGACCGGACCGGCCTTGGCCTTGGTCCGGGCTTCGGACTTGTCGGGGTCGCTCTTGTGTTTGAGGTCGCGGGCCACCCGGCCGATGTTCTTCGCGGCCGAGCCTCCGGCCGCGCCCTCTCCCGCCGCCAGGCGGGACCAGGTCCGCTGCAGGCGCTCGCGCGTCTCGGCCAACTGGCGCAATTCGCCCGCCGGCGCGCCGCCCTCGCCGAAACCGTAGCGGCAGATGATCTCCGTCCGGCTGCGCAGGGCGTCGTAGACGTTCTCGAAGACCTCGGGAATGGCGCGGCCCTTGCGGAAGATGATCACGCTGCCGGCCCCGACCTTCCGGCCGGAGCGGTCCGCCCCGTCCTGAGTGACGATGAAGATGCGGAGACTGCCCAACTGCTTCAGCTTCAGCCTATTCGAGCTGTTCATGACCTGCCTCCTTGCTCTCTAAGAGGTTGGCGGTTGTCAAAGGCCTGTCCGCGCCTCAGGGGCGCGACGCTGCAAAATAACAAAAAGGCGGGGTCCGGTCAACCCCTCCTCTCGCGAGAGGAAGGATCAATCCCCGGCCGCGGATCCTGCCGCGCAGAAGTGTCTGGTGCCTCGCAGGTGCCTTACACTGAGGAAAAATATCGTTCGAGCGACCCCGAACCGCGTCGAGAAGGAGCCAAGAACTGCCGGCCTGCTCGGGGTCCGGCTCCCGTCGGCGAGCCAAATCAGGTCATTAAAGGCTCGCCCTCGCGTCCGACTCGGGTCAGCCTCCGGGAACCGGACCCTCGCGAACGTGCTTGATCATCCTAGATGAGGAGTGCGCTCGGACGGCCCCGCTATCTAACGACCAAAGGGCCGCGGGGCCTGCTGCGGGGATGGCGCCTACGCGCCATCTGCCCTCGCGAAAGGAAGATATGTTTTCCGCAAGGTGTGCTGCGCACTTAAAACCTATAGAAAGGACAGTCCCCGCTACATGCAAACATATTTTCAGCAATTTTTGTGGAATTCACCGCGGTCCGCCTTAAAAAGGCCAGAAAACCTGTAGAAGGGACAGTCCCTTTTACACTTATCCTTTTGGGGTAAGGTCGCAAGAATCCGTATCAAATATTTCCGACCGACATCCCCCTTTTCTTGGCTGCGGACCTTGAACTCCACCCCTACAACCCAAATAACCTGATGTATTCGCGATACATGCAGTCGTCGACCACGGCGATGAGGCTGGCGGCTTCGGCGCGCTTGGCTGCTTCGGGATTGCCGGCGCCGTCCTGCATCCAGACTACCTTGACCCCCTTGCGGATGGCCGCCTCGACGATGGCTGGAACGAACTCCGGCCGGCGGAAGATCTGGACGACGTCGATCTTGTCCGGCACCGAATCCAGGTCGGGCCACGACTTCTCCCCCAGCACCTCGGTCTCGTTGGGATTGACCGGGATGATCCGGTAACCCTTGGACTTGAGGAAGCTGTCCACGCCCAGGCTCGGCCGGTCGGCCTTGGAGGACAGGCCCACCGAGGCGATGACCTTGTACTTCTTATATATATCGCGGAATTGTTCGTCGGTCATATTAAGATGTTATCCAATAAGGCTTTGGTTATGTTCTGCAGCCTGGTCGACCAGGTCACGGAAACGTCGAAGACGATGGCGTAGGGCGTGAACCGGTTGACCTTGTTCTCCTCCAGCTCCTCCCATCTTATCCTGTTTCCCTCGGCCGCGCCAAGATACATCCGGAAACCCTCGAGTTCGGCCAGGGCCGCCCTCCCCCGCTCGGATAGGTCGGGACGGATGAGCCAGGCGTAGGCCAGCTGGCCCATGAAGACCGCCACTGCGGCGACGCCGGCCCCGGCGAACAAGCCGGCCGCCACGAAAGCACCCGCTCCCAGGACCAGTCCGCCGACGACGGCCCCGGCCAGCACGATCAGCGCCAGCAGGAACCGGTCGGCCAGAAGTTTTTTGTCGCGCAGCGAATCACCGATCAGTTTATACAGTTCTTTCTGGCAGCGCTGCACGGCCGCCGCCGCGGTCCGGACGTCGATCGTCAGGCTGCCGGCGAACAGCCGGTCCAGCAGGAACCTCTCGTAAGGAGCCAGCGCGACGCCGGCCGGACCCTCAAGGCGGCGAAAACTGACCGCCTGGCCGCCGCTCTCGGTGATCTCGACGAAACCGCGCAGCGATAGGTCAAGCAACAGCGCCGTCAGGCCGCGGGGATGCAGGGCCCGCTCCAGCAGGACGGCGGCCTCCGCCGGACCGATGTTGGCGGGCGGTTCGTACTGGGGCGCGACGGCCCGGCCGGCGACCGACGGCGGCCGGCGCATCAGGAACAGCCAAATGAAATATCCGGCCGGCACCAGGATGAATGGCGCCAGCAGGGCCAGCATCAGGGAGACCGAAGGGGAAACGCCGTTCATATCACCAGGGGCGCTTGGCCGCGCCCGGACCGACGCCCAGATAATGACGCTGGCTGTCCCGGTGACCCAGGGGGGCCGAAAGAGCCGTTTTCAAAAGATGGATGAAATGCTCGATATCGCGTTTCAAGACTTCCGGATCGAGCCCCGCCCCATGATCGACGCCGCCCTGGAACCAACAGATGCCGTCCATGGGACGGCCGCGAAAATAGTTGGCCCACCTCCAGGTCTCGCCGAGGGCGATGGCATAAGGAAGATATTTAGCGAAGACTTCCGGCGGCGGCTGAAAGCGCTCGGCGTGGCGGAGATAGCGGCGGAAACCTTTGACCTGACCGCAGGCCAAATTGCCGGCCGCGGTGCGCTTGGGCATCAGCAGCATGAAAGCCAGGCACAGCGGCGCCAGGCAGGCCGTGGCGCCGGCCGCGCTCCACAGCCAGGCGGGGCTGCCGCGCCAGTACATCGCCAATAACGGCAATAACGGCGTAACGGCGGCCAGCGCGGCGGCCAAGAGCCCCGAACGACGGCGCAGTCGGCGCGGGTCGGACCTGAAATATTCCAAACCGATGAGCTCGTCGATGATCGCCTTTCCCGCGAGCGGCCAGACCCGGGCGAAAGCTTTCCAGGTGCGGAGAGTGGACATGGACGGCCTCACGCCGGAACCGAAGAGGGTGGAGAGCACCCGCACCTCGTAGTGATTGAGGTTCAATTCGTTCCAATGGTCGGTCAGCTGTCCGAAAAGAAAATCGCGGCCGGTCAGGATCGACGACGGCGTCTTGGCCTCGCGAATGGTCAGGTGGCGCCGCAGGGCGAGATCGAAGATCGTGGCGGCGATGTGCCTGGCGTTCACGTTCTCGGATAACAGCGCCCCGGCCGCGGCCGGCGACAATCCAGGAGGGGGCTCCGATCTGGAAACAGCCGAGCCGCCGCCGGCCTGCCGCGAACGGATGACCCAGAGAGCGGCCAGAAGAACGGCCATAGCCGAAGGCAGCAGCCAGGGCCAGAGAACCTCCAATTTTATGGTGAACGCGCTCACATGGACGATATTAATGACGAGGCCGGACACGCCTTGGCCGGACCGGCTCACCAGGAGCCGCCGCCTCCGCCGCCTCCGCCGCCGCCGGAAAAACCGCCGCCGGAAGAAAAGCCGCTGCCGCTCCCCGACTGCGACGGCCGCGACGTCACGGCCGAACTCATCGAAGAGTTGAACGAGTTGAAAGCCGAGTGGAACGCCGCGGCGTGAAAAGCGCCGGCGCTGAAAGCGGAGCCTTCATACCAATCCGGCTGCCGCAGGGCCAGGCCCTCGAAAGCCTTGGACCACTTGTCGACCACGCCGAAGACCATGGCGTAGGGCAGAAAATGCTCGAAGATATTCTCCTTCTCCTGCCATTGCAGCCGGTATTTCTCGGCCTGGGACAGGTATTCGCGGAAACCCTTGGCGTGATCGAGGGCGGCGACGCCCTGGGCCGTGCGGCGCGGCATGATCAGGCCGAAGAAGATCAGCAGCGCGCCGGTGATGCCGAGCGGAAAGGCGAAGACCGCCGTGAAAATACCGATGACCAGGAGCACGACGCCGACGCCGACATAGGCATTGCGCACTTTTTCCGGGCTCCGGTCAAAGTACCCCAGCCGGACCGTCTCGTCGTACATGCCGTTCTTGATCACGTCCAGCCGGCCCTGGAAGGCGTAACGGTCCCGGAGAGCCGAGAGCGTGACACTGTCGCCGCCGGAGAACAGCGTCGCCAGAATGGCGTTCTCGTAGGACTTGACCGTCGGATCCATGGCGTAATCCTTGAGCTTGATGAATTCATGGTCCTTGCTCTTGAAGACCAGCCCCTGCTTCTCGGTCTCGCGGATCTTAAGGAAGCCCCGGACGGCCAGGTGAACGATGGTCGCCGATATCTCATTGATGCCGGCACGCTCGTCGAAGATGGTCCCGACCTCGGCCGGCGTCGCCTGGTCCGGCGGGTCATACTGGACGACAAGGGTCGGGCTGCCCTTCAGGTCGCGGCCGAAGCGCCACCAGCGGCTGAACAGGAAGATGAAAGCCAGGAGCGGCACGATGAACGGCAGGCCGAACAGCAGCAAGGGCCAGTATATTTCCAGCCAACCCGGCTCCGGCGGCAGCAGCTTGGCCACGAGCCCCGGCGGCCAGCCGACGACCACGGTCAGGAAACCGTTGGCCGCGAATTCGGCGGTCCGGCCCTGGACGCTCTTGACGCAATCCTCCGCCGTCGAGCCGGCTGGGCCGGTGAAACATTTGAGGTCGATCTTGCCGCCCGGGATGTTGTCCGGCAGATGGACCGAGACCGCCGCGCGACGCAACGGCACCTGCCATTCGGTGCCGGTGGCATTCCAGTAGAGTTCGTCGTGGTCGTCGAAATACCTGAGGGCGCCGACGGCGCTATAGTTGATGACGTAGGTCTGTTCGCCGGTGATGGTCCGGTTGGCGTCGCCGATCTTGACGCGCAGGCCGTACGACGAACTTTCCAACGCGTAATTCCACCGCCGACCGTTCCCGTCGTCCACGGACCGGACCTCCAGCGGAATGCGGAAATTCTTGCCCTGATCGTCGGTATAGGACGTCGGAATGTCCCGGAAGATCCCATGACGCGGTTCCGGGAAGAAATAGACGATGGTCTCGGTCACGCTGACGCGGCCGTCCGGCTGGACGGTGATGTCGGAAGCGAAAGACCTGATCTCCTCACCGCTCTGGGCCAGGGCCGGTAGCGCCGCCGCGCCGGAGAGCGCCAGGGCGCAGGCCAGCGCCAGGGCGGCGCGGGTCAACCATGAACTCATTCCGATCTTGGCGGTTTTCATAGATGATCTTATTTCAGATATTTAGCCTTATTGCGGTTATGTTCGTCGATGGTCCGGGCGTAATAGACCTTGCCCTCGGAGTCGGTCAGAAAATACCAGTAGGCGTTGGGGGTGGGCTTCAGGACCGCCTCGATGGCCTTGAGGCCGGGATTGCAAATCGGGCCCGGCGGCAATCCCGGAAATTTGTAGGTGTTATAACGTGATTTGGCGGCCAGATCGGCGGCGCTGGCCGCGGGCACGCTCTTGCCGGTGACGTAATTGACGGTGGAATCGGCCTGCAAAGGCATGCCCTGGGCCAGGCGGCGCCAGAAGATGTCGGCCGCCAGCCGGCGATCCTCGTCGGTGCCGACCTCTTTCTCGACGATGCTGGCCATGGTCAATATCTCGTGCAGGCTGCGGCCGCTCTTGGCCGCCAGGGCGAAGATCCCGGCCTGGTTCAACCGCCTCTGGAAATTGGCCAGCAGGTCCCTGACCGCGTCCGGAGAGCCGGCGTCCCGGAAAAGACGGTAGGTGTCGGGGAAGAGGTAGCCCTCCAGGCTGACCTCCTTCGGTTTCGACTCCAGGAAAGGGAACTCCGCGGAACGATCCGGCGCCGGCCGTAGGTCGGAACGGTAGTCGTCGGCCAAGGGGTCGCCCGTGGCGGTCAAAAAATTGCCCTGATCGGCGAATCCGGCCCGTTCCAGCTCCCGCTGGATGTCCCGCAGGTCCCAGCCCTCGATGATCTTCAACACCACTTCGTTGGCCGCGACGCCGCCGGCGGAAAGCCGGGCGATGATCTCGGCGTAATTTTGGGCGCCGCTCAGGACGTATTCGCCGGGCTGCAGCTTGCCGGCGAGGCCGCTCTGGCGAAGCGCCAGCTTGAACAGCCAGAGACTGCGGACGAAACCGTCCTGCTTGAGCCGGTTGGCGATAGAATCGGTGCTTTCGCCTTGCACCACGGTGAAGGTCGCCACCGAACCGCGGCCCGGCGTCGACAAATACGCGCCGGACCAGGCCAGGGCGGCGACGATCAGCAGGAACAAGGTCAGAGAGTGGGTCTTTTTCATAACGGACGGCCGACCGACGGTCAGAGATAGCCTTTGAGGCGCCGGCTTTCCAGAACGCTGACGATCTTCTTGACGTCCTGGGCGCGCTCGCGCGGGCAGACGAGGACGGCGTCGCCGGTATCGATGATGATCATGTTGCAGACGCCGGCCGTGGCCACCAGCTTGCCGCTGAAACTGTAGATCAGGTTGCCCGAGGAGTCGACCCCGACGTGCAGGCCCTTGACCACGTTGTCCTCCGGCGCGCGGGACAGGATGTCCTTGACCGTCCGCCAGTTGCCGACGTCGGCCCAGCCGAAGCTGGCCGGCAGGACCAGCAGGCGCTTTTCCTTTTCCAGGATGCCATAGTCGATGCTGACCGAGGGCAGCCGGGCGAACAACCCGCCGATGGCCGCGGCTTCGCCCCGCCGGCCGAGGACGGCCTTCATCCGGCCGAAAACGGCGGCGTGCCGCGGCAGGTATTTTTCATAAAGTCCGAGGAAATCGCCGACGCGCCCGACGATCAGCGTCGGATTCCAGAGATAGCCGCCGGCGGCCAGATATTTCCGGGCCTTGGCCAGGACGGGCTTTTCGACGAAACGCTCGACGAAATGGACGCGGTCGGCCGGACGTTTGCCCGCGGCGGGCAGGCGCAGCGCCAGCCGGCCGGTCTTGATGTAGCCGTAGCCGGTCTCCGGATAGGTCGGCCTGAGGCCGATGAGCGCCGTGAATCCCGGCTTGGCTTCGACGGCGCGGCCGGCGGCTTTGATGACGCGCAGGTATTCCGGCAGGTCGCCGACGTAGGCGTCGGAGTTGATGATGACGAAGGTCTCGCCGGAGTGATCCCGGCTGAGGCGCAGCAGGGCGTAACCGATGGCCGAGGCCGTGTCGCGGCGGCACGGTTCTACGATCAGCCGGCCGGCCGGGAGCCGCGGCAGCTGCCGCCGGACGGCCGCGGCCTGGGAGGCGGCGGTGGCGACATAAATATCGCCGGACGCGAAGCCGCGGCGCAGCCGGGAGTAGGTGGCCTGAAGCAGCGAATCGCCGCCGATGATGGCCTCGACCTGTTTGGGGTTCTTCTTGCGTGATACCGGCCACAGCCTGGTGCCGCCGCCGCCGGCTAAAATAATGGCTTTCATGGGTTTAGGCCTTTCCGCGCTTAAGACCGGTCCAGAATAAACGCTGCAAGCGGCCGGTCAGTCCGAACCTGGATTCCGCCGCCCTGGCCGCGAGGGCCCAGAACAATCCGACGGCCGCCCCGGCCAGGACATCGGCGGGATAATGGACGCCGACGAAGACCCGGCCCCAGGCCACGAATCCGGCCATGACCAGGAGCGCCGAACCGAGTAGCGGCCGCACGAAGACCGCGGAAAAAGCCAGAGCAAAGGCCATGGAAGAGTGGTCCGAGGGAAAAGACTTGTCGACGCAGGACCGATGCAGCAGATTATTGACCTGGTAGAGGACGCCGCAGGGACGGGCGCGGAAATAGAACAGGCTGAACAGGGAATTCCCCAGGTCGGCGGCCAGAGCGGCCAGCACTCCCCTGACCGCGGCCACGGCCCGGAGATCGGGCCGCTCTTCGGTCCGGCGGCGGAACAACGATCCGGTCAGACGGGACCACCAGCCGCGGTCCTGCCTGGCGGCGAGCTGGCGTTCGGCCACGACGGCGCCGGCCAGGATGATGCCGGCCATGACCCAGATCAGGTACTTGGCCGAAAAAATGCCCAGCGCGTCCAGCCAGGGGTAGTGCCCAGCCAGACCGTTGATGCCGCGGAAGATCTCGGTATCGAGGCGTAACATAATGGTTTTCTAAGAAGTCTTATCAGCGGCCGGCGGCGGCACATCTTTCGCGAACGACGTGCCGGCGGCTGGCGATCCAGGCGGCCGCTCGACCGGCGCGGATGGCGCCGGCGGCTGGGGCCGGGGCGGGGCGGGTTCGGCCGCGGACGCGGCCGGGGTCTCCCCGGCCCGCCGCAGCGGAACGTCGGCGGCGATGATCATCGGCTCCGTGACCTGGGAAAAATCGACCGGATCCGATTCGGTCTTCAGATAACCGGGCTTGGTCACCGTCAGATAGTATTTGCTGTTGCCGACGCGGAAATTATAGCGGCCGCGGCTGTCAGAGACGCGCGAATCGAGCATCTTATGGTAAGGCAGGGCGAAGATGCGCAGGATGGCGTCGGTCACCGGCCGTCCGGAATTTTCCTCATAGACCTGGCCCCAGTTCTTCGGGCTGGGCGTCGTGGCAAAACGGCGGAAGAACATGAAGGCCAATATTTGCATGATGAACAGCGCGGCCGTCAGGATCGACGGCTTGATCACCAGGGACGCGGCGCCGAGCACCGGACCGGCGGCGGCCAGATTGCGCTGCCAGTGGCGCCAATGGTCGCGCTTGAGGATGTCGGCATCGGAACCGGACTGGGCCGGCGGATCGATGGGGATGTTCGGCGTCAGCACCGCGCCTTCGGCGCCGACCTCCACGATCTCGCCGTGATAGATGTCCGGATATTGGCCGTCCTCTTTCCGGCCGGCCGTGACCTGACTGGGAAATTCGAACTTGCCTTTGACCGCCTGGAGGCGGTATTTGCCCGCGGTCACGAGGAAGGCAAACCGGCCGTTCTTGTCCGTGACCTCGCTCTTGATCACCCGTCCGGTCGCGGCGTTGAACAGCCGGACGATGACCAGGTCCTCGGGCAGGCGCGACAGGGAATTATAGACGGTGCCCCAGGATTTCCGGCGTCGGCGCCTGATGAGCAGCAACGGCTGGGTCAGGAAGAACAGGAAATACTGGCCGGCGGCCGCGCCCCCGGTCGCGGCCTGGGTGGCGAGGGCCGTATTGGCCACGGCGGTCACCGCCGCCGTCGGCGCCACGGCCGTCTCGGTCACGACCTCGACCCGCGGGTCATTGACGAAATCGACGACGGTCCCGGCCGCCCCCTCGGCCAGACGCGCCAGCGCCGCCTGCGTTCCCTCAAGGCCGATGATGCTCCCGCCAGCCCCCTGGACCCCGGCTCCGGCGAATCCGCCCTCGGCGCCGGCCGTGCCGGTCGGCGTCAGGGCGTGCGGTCCGGCCAGCAGGCTGCCGGCCGGCTTCTCCAGGGTGAACAGGACGGCGTAAGCTTCGCACTTAGGTTCGTCGCAATCCCGGCCGTCGCGGTACAGCGACCGGTAGACGTAGGGCGTGCCGTTGGGCAGCGGATTGGCCGGCACCAGGCCCATGTATTCGACGCCTTCGATGATGCTGGAAAACCCGGCATCGCTGAGGCGGAGCGTTCCCGGCAGTCCCAGGATCTCGCCCTCCGATCCGGGGTAACCGTCGAAGGGATAGGAACTGTTGTTCTCGAAATAGAACTCCAGGGACGACTGGATCTGCTTGGTGTCGGACACGCGCTTGACGTCGCGCGAACTGGCGCGGGCGCTCTGGTAAGAAACCGTGCCGATGGTCGACAGCAGGCCGATGATCGAAAGCGTCACCAGGATCTCGATCAGGGTGTAGCCGGCCGCGGAAGCCGTGAAGTTATAAAGACATGAAGAAATAAAGGACCTGCTGTCCGCGAACTTCACGTCTTTGCTTCTTTCCATCTTCATAACTTCATTTCTGGCAATGCGGACAATAATGCGTGCCGCGTCCCGCGAGACGCACCTTGACCAGCTTATGACCGCAGCGGCGGCAAGGTTGGCCGTCCCGGCCATAAGCCTCGAGCCGCCGGGCGTTCGTCCCCGGCCGGCCGTAGATATCCAGATAATCGTCGGCCGAGGTGCCGCGGCGCCGGATCGAGCCGCGCAGACTGTCGAGCATGCCCCGATAAAGGCCGCGGGTCTCGGCGACGGTCAGACTTCCGGTCCGCCGGTCGGGCCTGACCCGGGCCCGCCACAGGGCTTCGTCGGCATAGATGTTGCCGACGCCGGCCACGCAGGTCTGGTCCATCAGCGCCGGCTTGATGCGCTTGCCGGAAAAACGTCCGAGGCAGCCGGCGAACTTATCGGCGGTGAAACCGGCGGCCAGCGGTTCCAGTCCGTATCCTTCCTTGGCAAAGACCTCTTTCTCCAAAGACCCGCTGGCGAAGACCTTGATGAAGCCGAATTTGCGCACGTCCTCGAAGAACAGGGCTCGCCCGCCCGAGAGACGGAAGACGACGTGGACATGCTTGGTCGGTTCGGCCGACGCGGCGACCAGCAGCAGGCGACCGGTCATCTTCAGGTGGATGGCCAGGGTCCAGCTGTTGGACAGGCCGACGAGCAGCAGCTTGGCCCGGCGGCCGACGCTGACGATCCTGGCTCCGGCCAGGCGCCGGCGAAAGACGGCGGCGCTGACGTTCAAACGGCCGGCGAACCTGACGTCCGCCGACCGGATAACGGCGCCCAATATCTCCCGTTCCAGCTGGCGGCGGATGGTCTCGACTTCGGGCAGTTCAGGCATAGGGAGGGATGAAGTTATGAAGACGGGGAGACGTGAAGAAGTGAAGATATGAAGACGGGGAACTTCGCGTCTTCACAACTACACAACTTCACGTCTTCAAATGAGCGGCGCGCCGGTCATGTCCGGCGGTTTGGGCACGCCGAGGATGCTGAGCACGGTCGGAGCGGTGTCGGCCAACATGCCCACCGGCGGCATGATCGAAAGGTCGCCGCCGACGACCTCGCCCGAAGGCGAAGCCTGGCCGCGCCATTGTTCGCCGACGATGATGAACGGCACGGGATTGGTGCTGTGCTCCTTGTCCAGTTCGCCCGTCTGCAGATTCAGGACCTCCTCGCCGTTGCCGTGGTCGGCGGTGATGATCAGGACGCCCTTGACTGCCAGAAGCGCGTTGACGATCTGCCCCAGGCAGGCGTCGACCGCCTCGCAACCCTGCTTGGTGGCGGCGAAATTGCCGGTGTGTCCGACCATGTCGGCGTTGGCGAAATTGGTGACGATGAAATCGAATTTCTGGTCCTGGATCTCCTTGACGATGCGCTCGGCGATCTTGGGCGCCGACATCGCCGGCGCCTGGTCATAGGAGGACACGCGCGGCGAAGGGATGATGACGCGCTCCTCGCCGGGATACGGTTCTTCGCGCGTGCCGTTGAGGAAGAAGGTGACGTGGGCGTACTTCTCGGTCTCGGTGATGTGCAACTGTGTCAGTCCGGCCTCGGAGATGACCCGGGCCAGGCAGGTCGAGACCTCTTCCGGCGGAAAGATGATCTTGGCCGGCGTCCCCTTCTCGTATTCCATCATGGAGCAGAACAACAGGTTGCTCATGTACTCGCGCGGGAACTTGGCGAAGCCGGGGATGCAGAAGGCCTGGGCGATCTCCCGGGCGCGGTCCGGACGGAAATTGGCGAAGACCAGGGCATCGCCGTCCTTGACCGGTCCGACGGGCTCGCTGCCGGCGACGACGGTCACCGGCTTGAACTCCTCGTCGTAGACCTTGGCCGCGTAAGCGTCCTCGATGCACTTGACCGGATCCTCGGTCCTGAGTTCGCCCCGGCCGATGATGGCGTGATAGGCCTTCTCCACGCGGTCCCAGCGGTTGTCGCGGTCCATGGCCCAGTAGCGGCCGGCGAGCGACGCCAGCTTGCCCAGTTTGATCGTCTCCATCTTCTTCAGGAGCTCGCGGGTGAACTCGACGCCGGTGTTGAAGATGGTGTCGCGCCCGTCGAGGAAGCCGTGGACGAAGACCTTGGTCAGTCCCTGCTGCTTGGCGAAATCCAGGAGCGAATGGATATGCTCGTCGGACCCGTGGACGTTGCCGGGGCTGAGGATGCCCATGATATGAAAAGCCGAATCGTTCTTCTTGACGTGCTCCGCCGCCTTGATCAGCGTCTCGTTCTTGAAGAAGCTGCCGGTCTGGATGGCCATGTTAATGCGCGGCAGCGACTGGTAGAAGATCTTGCCGGCGCCGATGGTCAGGTGGCCGACCTCGGAGTTGCCCATCTCGCCCCAGGACAGGCCGACCGCCTCGCCCGAAGCGCGGACGGTGATGGTCGGAAAGGTCCGGATAAGCTCTTCCATGACCGGCAAGGAAGCGGCGGCAATAGGATTGCCGTCGCCGGGCGGCGCCACGCCCCAGCCGTCGAGGATGGCCAGGACCACGGGTTTGGGTCGGGTGGCGGTCATAAGCGGTGCCGGAAGGCGTCAACGGATAAGGGAAAAACCGGTCATCTCCACCGGCTTGGGGATGCCCATGATGTCCAGGATGGTCGGCGCGATATCGGCCAGCATGCCGTCGCCGAGCTTGATCTTGCGGAGCTTGTCGCTGATCAGCAGGAAGGGCACGGGGTTGGTCGTGTGCTCGGTCATCATCTCGCCGGTCTCGGGGTTGACCTTCACCTCGGCGTTGCCGTGGTCGCCGGTGACGATGAGGTGCCCGTGTTTGGCCCGCACCGCCTCGGCCAGATGGCTCAGGCACTTATCGACGCACTCCACGGCCCGGACCGTGGCGCGGAGGTTGCCGGTGTGGCCGACCATGTCCAGGTTGGCGTAATTGATGACCACGAAATCGTGGAGATCGAACTTGAGGCGGCGGACGACCTCGCCGGTGATGGTCACCGCCCGCATCTCCGGACGCGTGTCGTAATGGGCCACGAACGGCGAAGGCACGCGCATGCGTTCCTCGCCGGCGCGCGGGTCGGCGTAGCCGCCGTTGAAGAAATAGGTGACGTGCGCGTATTTCTCGCTTTCGGCGATGTAGAACTGGCGCACCGGGGCCAGGATCTCGGTCAGGCTGAGATTGATGTCATGGCTGGGGAAGGCGGTATAGACGTGCGGCAGGTCCGGCCCGAAATCGGTCATGGCCGCGAACCGGGTGTTCAGGGGGCGCTTGCCGCGCTTGAAGGCGTTCTCGTTATGCTTCTCGAAATCCTCCTGGAGAAAGCATTTGGTCAGCTGGCGGGCGCGGTCGGACCGGAGATTGAAGAAGATGATGACATCATTGTCGTCGATGGTGCCGAGCGGGTGCTTGTCTTCGTCGACGATGACCGTCGGCAGGATGAACTCGTCGCTCTCGCCGCGGTTGTAGCCGTGGAGGATGGCGGCGTGCGGATCGTGCGCCACCAGGCCCTGGCCGGCGACGATGGCGTTGTAGGCCAGTTCGGTCCGGTTCCAGTGCTTGTTGCGGTCCATGGAATAGAACCGGCCCATGAGCGAGGCGACCTCCTGGTTGGGGTACAGGCGCTTCTCCAGCTCGTGCAGCATGTGGATGGCCGACATCGGCGGCGAATCCCGGCCGTCGGTGAACAGATGCAGCCGGACCTTGTCCATCCCCTCGTCGTTGCAGAGCTTGAGCATGGCGTAAAGGTGTTCGGGGCAGGCGTGGGCGCTGTTGCGCGTGGTCAAGAGTCCCATCAGATGGACCTTGGAACCGAACTTGCGGGCGTGCTTGAGGGCCTCGCGAAAGGCCGTGTTCTTGAAGAACGTGCCGTCCTTGATGGCCTCGGTCACGTAGACCACATCCTGGCGGACGATGCGTCCGGCCCCGATGTTCATGTGGCCGGCCTCCGAATTGCCTTCCTGATCCGGCAGGAGGCCGACGTAACGGCCGTGGGCCATCAGCTTGGAAGAAGGATAGTGCTTGAACATCCGGTCCAGGAAGGGCGTGTTGGCCTGGGTCACGGCGTTGCCCCGCGCATCCGGACCGATGCCCCAGCCGTCGAGCACGGCCAATACTACCAGAGGCGTTTCCGGACGGTCATTTTTAGGCTGAGAGGTCATAAGCTTACCAGTCAATTATACCCGTGTTGGCGCTAAAAATGAATAGTGCCGGGACCGGGCCGGCCAGCCTTATTTCAGCGTAACTAAAAGCGCCGGACACCGTCGTCTCCCGGTGTGTCCGGCGCCTGCGATCAGGCTGGACCACTCAACCGACCTCGCTCTCGATCTCCATCAGGCGGTTGTACTTCTCCAGACGCTCGCTGCGCGACAGGCTGCCGGTCTTGATGAACTCGGCGCCCACGGCCACGGCCAGGTCGGCGATGAACGTGTCGGCGGTCTCGCCGGAGCGGTGCGAGATGGCAACCTTGTAGTCGTGCTCCTGGGCCAGGAAGATGGTGTCCATGGTCTCCGAAAGCGAGCCGATCTGGTTGACCTTGATCAGGATGGCGTTGCCCACCTTGCGGTTGATGCCCATCTCCAGCCGCTTGACGTTGGTGACGAACAGGTCGTCGCCGACGAGAGTGAGCTTCTTGCCCAGCTTCTGGGTGAGCGTGCCCCAGTTGTCCCAGTCGTCCTCAGCCAGGCCGTCCTCGATGATCATGATCGGATATTTGGCCAGCCATTTCTCGTAAAGGCGGATGAGTTCGCCCGGGGCCAGCATCTTCTTCTCGACGTTCAGGGCGTAGACCTTCTTGTCCTCGTCATAGAACTCGGACGCGGCGACGTCCATGCCCAGGGCGACATCCTTGCCCGGCGCGTAGCCGGCGGCCTCGATGGCGTCGAGGATGAGCATGAAAGCCCGTTCGTTGGAATCGAGCCGCGGCGCGTAGCCGCCTTCGTCGCCGACCGAGGTCACGTGCCCGTTCTTCTTGAGGATGCGGCCCAGGGCGTGGAAGATCTCGGCGCCGGCGCGCACCCGTTCGCTGAACTTCTTCATCTTGGGGATGATCATGCATTCCTGGAAGTCGATGGCGAAGTTGGCGTGGGCGCCGCCGTTCAGGATATTCATCATCGGCAGCGGCATCGGGAAATCCTTGCGCGTGACGCCGAAGACCTCGCGCAGATAGGCGTAAAGCGGCTTCTCGCGGCGGGCGGCGCCGGCGCGGGCGCAGGCCAGGGACACGCCGAGGATGGCGTTGGCGCCCAGCTTGGACTTGTTCTCGGTGTTGTCCAGGTTGAGCATGGCCTCGTCCAGCTTGCGCTGGGCCGTCACGTCCAGACCGACCAGCTTCTTCCTGATGACGGTGTTGACGTTCTCCACGGCCTTGAGCACGCCCTTGCCTTCGTAGCGGCCCTTGTCGCCGTCGCGCAGTTCCAGCGCCTCATGGACGCCGGTCGACGCGCCGGACGGCACGGACGCCGTGCCGAAAATTCCGCCTTCGGTCTCGACGGTGACCTGGACGGTGGGGTTGCCGCGCGAATCCAGGATCTCCCTGGCCCTGATGTCTTTTATCCTGTTTGGCATATTTTCTGTTCTTTAATTCCGAACTGAGAGACGGCGACCGGATGGACGCCGCGATGATTTATTGGATCTCGTAAGTGACGTCGGCGTTGATGACGTACTCGGCGCTGCCGGGCTGGATGCTCGGTGCGGACGAACCGCCGCCCACGGCCATGGCTTTTTCGAAATAAGGCGCGTTATAGAACGGCTCGGAGACGTTCTCGTTGAAATTGATGACGCGCACCAGATGGACGTCGACCACCTGTGCCAGCGCCTCGGCCTTGGCCTTGGCGTTGGCCAGGGCCTTGACCCGAGCCTGCTGCTTGTAGATCTCCGGCTGGTCGACGGTGAAGTCGATGCCGCCGACCTGATTGACGCCAAGTTCGCCGGCCGCGCCGAGGATGTCGCCGACGCTGTCCAGGTTGCGGATCTTGACCCGCAGATTCTGGCTGACCTGATAGCCGCGCAGCAGCTGCTTGCCGTTGTTCCAGTCGTAGACCGGCGAGATCGAATAGTTGGCGGTCTGGACGTCGGCCTTGGCCACGCCCGAGGAATCCAGCTTGGCGTCAAGCGCGTTCATGATGCGCGTATTCTCCTGTTGCGCCTCTTTCACGGTCTTTTTTTCGATCACCGTCCCCAGTTCGATCTTGGCGATGTCCGGCATGGTGGACACCCGGCCTTCGCCGGACACGGTAATGGAGTGCTTCTCGATCGGTATGCCGATGTAATCGTATTCCTTGGCCACGTTGCGCGCCTTGAGCCCGAGCCAGACGGCCAGCGTCAGCAGTACCAGGGCTATCAGAACCTTTACAGGCCACAACTTGCGGTGATAGCCGTGTCCGCCGTAGCCGCCGGCCGGATCGGCTGCCGCTTCCTCATGCCCGCCGCAGCCGCAGCCGGGACCGTGGGTCTGTTCGTCGTGATGCATGTGCATAAAAAATTCTCTTCACTGTGACTAGCTATTTCTTTAGCAAAGGTTTAATGCCGGGCAGGACGACCCCGGACAGGTATTCCAGCATGGCGCCGCCGCCGGTCGAGACATGATCGACGTATTCGGCCATCCCGGTCTGCTCCAGGCAGGCGATGGTCTCGCCGCCGCCGACCACGCCGAAGGCGCGGCCCTTGGACCGGGCGGCAATGACCCGCCCGAGGATGATCGACCCGTGGCTGAATTTCTTGGTCTCGAACAGGCCGACCGGTCCGTTCCAGACCAGCGTTTGGGCCTTCTTCAATTCCAGGGCGAAATGGCGCATGGAGACGGTACCGATGTCGACGATGTACTCGTTCTTTTTCAGCTCCTGGGGCAGGCAGACGCGCACCTTGGCCTTGTCGCCGTCGAGCGAGGTGGCGGCCAGGACATCGTCGGGCAGAACCAGCTTCTTGTTCTTCAGGAGCTTCCTGGCCAGCTTGACCTCGTCGGCGGACACGAGCGACTTGCCGGTCTCATAGCCCTTGGCCTTGAAAAAATTGTTGGCCATGCCGCCGCCGATGAACACCTTGTTGGCCACGCGCAGCATCTTGACCAGCGTCGGGAATTTCGAAGAGATCTTGGCCCCGCCCATGAGCACGTAGAACGGCCGGGCCGGATCCTTGAGCGCCCGGTCCAGGCTCCGGATCTCCTTCTCCAGGAGCAGTCCGGCGAAACTCTTGAGGTGCTTGGTCACGCCGGCGGTGGAAGCGTGGGCGCGATGGGCCGTGGCGAAGGCGTCGTTGACGAACAGGTCGGCGAGCGTTGCCAGCCGCGCGGCGAACTTGGGGTCGTTCTCCTCTTCCTCATCGTAAAAACGGATGTTCTCCAAGAGGGCCAGCTGGCCGTTGCCGAGCTTCTTCAACCGCTTCTCGACGGCCCCGGGTTCTTCCAGGCAGTCGTCGACGAACAGGACCTTCTTCCCCAAAAGTTTGCTCAGGTGTTTGGCCACCGGGGCGAGCGAATACTTCTCGTCACAGCCCTTGGGGCGGCCCAGGTGCGACACGGCGATGACCCGGGCTCCGGCCTTCAACAGGAGTTCGATGGTCGGCAGACAGGCCCGCAGTTTGAGGTCCTCAGCCGGCCCGATGCGGCCGTTGGGCCCGAGCGGAATGTTGAAATCGACGCGCAACAGTATCTTCTTGGCTTTAAGATTTCTGAGGCGCGAGACGGCGGCTAATTTCATAGGCGCTTATATAAATGATGCGGCGAATAAAAATTATAGCACATTCGCGCCGTCAACGCACTAAAAAGACACGTTGAGCAGCGAGATCTCCGGCGGGCAGAACAGCCGGGCGCGGGTGCCGGATTCCCCCGTTCCGGACGAGATGAACAGCTGCAGCTTGCCGAAATCGAACAGGCCGCGGTCGAAGCGCTGGCCGATGGTGATCGGCAGCCTGGTCAGCGGGCCGATGAGCGGCAGGCGGATCTGGCCGCCGTGGGTGTGGCCGGAGATGAGCAAGTCGACGCCCGAGGCCTCGGCTTTGGGCGCGAAGTCGGGATTGTGTCCGACGAGGATCTTCAGGTCGCCGGGCCGGACGTCGGCCAGCGCCTTGTCCCAGTCCGGATCGCCGAACCAGAGGTCGTCAAGGCCGATGAGCCGCACCGAACGGCGTCCGCCGGCGCCGGACAGCGGCACGGATTCGTTGGTCAGCACTTCGACGCCGTAGGACTCGACTCGCCGGCGCACGTCCACCGCGCCGACGCGGTAATCGAAATTGCCCAGGGCCGCGTAATTGCCCAGCCGGCTCTTCAGGCGGCTCAGGGGTTCCAGCGAGTCGAGTCCGGCCAGGTTCACCACCAGGTCGCCGTCGAGGATGACGAGATCCGGCCGCAGCGCGTTGACCCGGTCGGCGATCTTGTTGAGCCACTCGCGCTGTTCGAAGACGCCGAGATGCGTGTCCGAGACCACGGCGATCTTCAACCGGCCGCCGGTGTCGCCGAGGGCCACGTCGTAGGCCTTGGTCGTCAGCAGCTTCGGTTCGATGAAACTCCCGTAAAAGATGGTGAGCCACAACGCGCCGAGCAGGCACGCCAGCAGGTAGTACGGCGCGGGATCCGTGATCTTGTACGCCCGGACGCGGCGCCGCAATTCGATGAAATAAAGCGGTATCACCGCCAGGATGAAGGCGGTGATACCGTCGAACAGCACGGTCGTTTCACGGACGGACATGGTCTATTCCTTGGGTCTGAGCCGGGCCGGACCAGATCACAGCTTCTTGCCGACCAGAGCGGTCAGTTCGGCGAGGCGGACGGAGTAGCCCCACTCGTTGTCATACCAGGCCACGACCTTGAAGAAACGCTTCTCGCCCTTCAGGTTGTTCTCGAGCGTGGCCTTGGCATCGTAAATTGCCGAACGATCGTCATGGATGAAGTCCGTGGAGACGACATCGTCGTCGGCGACGCCGAGGATGCCCTTGAGGTAGGTCGCCGAGGCCTGGCGCATGAGCTTGTCGATCTCCTCGATGGAGGCGTCGCGGCTGGACCGGAACGTCAGGTCGATGGCGGAAACGTCGGCCACCGGAACGCGGAAGGACATGCCGGTGAGCTTGCCCTTGACCGCCGGGATGCACTCGCCGACCGCCTTGGCCGCGCCGGTCGAACTGGGAATGACGTTGACGGCCGCCGCCCGGCCGCCGCGCCAATCCTTCTTCGACGGACCGTCGACCGTCTTCTGCGTCGCGGTGTAGGCGTGGATAGTGGTCATGAGGCCGGTCTCGATGCCGATGCCTTCCTTCATGAGCACGTGGACCACGGGCGCGAGGCAATTGGTCGTGCAGGAGGCGTTGGAGATGACGTGGTGCCTGGCCGGATCGTACTCGTTCTCGTTGACGCCGATGACCAGCGTCTTGACGTCGCCCTTGCCCGGCGCCGAGATGATGACCTTCTTGGCCCCGGCCTTGAGGTGCCCGGCGGCGTCCTCGGCCTTGGTGAAGAGGCCCGTGCACTCGAGCACGATGTCCACGCCGTAGTCCTTCCACGGCAGCGCGGTCAGGTCCTTCACGGCCATCAGGCAATGGATGCGGTTGCCGTTCACCACGAGGATGTCGTTGTCCTCGAGCTCGGGCTTGCTCTTTTCGGTGCTGATCTCACCCTTGAACTTGCCGTGCACGGAATCGTAACGGAGCTGGTAGGCGAAGTAGTCGGCGTCCGTCGAGACGTCGACGGCGGCGACGACCTCGATCTCCTTGCCTAAGAAACCCTTCTCGACCATGGCGCTGACGACCTGACGGCCGATGCGGCCGAACCCGTTGATGGCTACGCGAATTGGCATAACGTCACTGAATAATGATGATTTATTCCTGATTCATTATAGCAAATAACGGCCGAGGAGGCGATGACCATTGCTTCCGGGCGAGATCTGCCCAGACCGGACGGTTGCGGGTCCGGTCGCCCGGCAATGACGCCAAAAGCGCCCGGCGGACCGGGCGCTTTTAAATTCCGACAGCTGACGTGTCCCCTAGCTCGCGGACCCTTCGGACAGGGCGAAGCGGGCGAAACGGATGATGCGGATGTTCTCGCCGGTGGCGGCGATCTTCTCCTTGAGCATCTCGCCGATGGTCTTGTCCTCGTCCTTGATGAAGGCCTGGTTCAGCAGGCAGATCTCGGAGTAATACTTCTCCATCTTGCCGCTGGCGATCTTCTCGATGACCTCCTTGGGCTTGTTCAGCCCGAGGAACTCGGACATGGCAATCTCCTTCTCCTTTTCCACCACCTCGGCCGGGATCTGGTCGGGCGAGATGTAGAGCGGGTTGACCGCGGCGATCTGCATGGCCACGTCATGGACGAAAGCCTGGAACTGATCGGTGCGGGCGACGAAGTCGGTCTCGCACTGGATCTCGACCAGGACGCCCATCTTGTTGTTGGGGTGGATGTAAGCGTGGACCAGGCCTTCCTTGGTGGCGCGCTGGCCGCGGGTGCCGGCCTTGGCTATCCCCTTCTTGCGCAGGTACTCGGCGGACTTCTCCACGTCATTGCCGCATTCGGCGAGAGCCTTCTGACAATCGACCATGCCGGCGCCGGTGCGGGCGCGCAGGTCGGAAATGATCTTGGTGTCGACCATATTGATGGTTGGCTATTGAGAATCATCTGGCGCGGCGCCGGGCCGCGCGGACGACGTCCGGTCGTCCCGTCTTAGGCCGCGGCCGGCTTCCGGACCTCCTTGGCCGCCGCCGGCGGCGGCGCCTGCTGTTCGCGCAGGGCCCGGCCTTCCTTGACCGCCTCGGCGACGAGCCGGGTCATGAGCTCGATGGTCTTGACCGCGTCGTCGTTCGACGGGATGGGATAGGTCACGTCCTCCGGATTGACGTTGGTGTCGGTGAGGGCGATAATCGGGATCTTGCGGGTCCAGGCTTCGGCCACGGCCGTCTTTTCCTTCTTGACGTCGATGACGAAGATGGCGTCCGGCGGGCGGGTGATGGCCTTGATGCCGCCGACCTTGTTCTCCAGGTCCTCGATCTCCTTGGCGAAGTTGGCCTGCTCCTTCTTGGTGTACTTGGCCAGGGCGCCGGAGACTTGCTGGGACTTGAGGTCGTTGAAATGGCGGACCAGGCGGATGACCTCGTTGTAGTTGGTCAGCGTGCCGCCGAGCCAGCGGCCGGAGACGTAGGGCATGCCGCAATCGAGGGCGTAGGTCTTGATGATGTCGCGGGCCTGGCGCTTGGTGCCCAGGAAGAGGATGACGCCGCCGCGGGCGGTGGTGTCGCGGACGTAAGTGAGCGCCTGGTCGAGCTTGATCAGCGTCTGTTCGAGATCGATGACATGGATCTCGTTCCGCGTGCCGAAGATGTACGGCTTCATCTTGGGATGCCAGCGTGAAGCCTGATGTCCGAAATGGACGCCGGCCTGGAGCATCTCCAGAATAGAGGGTAATTTAGGCATAGAATGGGTGAACCGGTCTTATTTTTTCGACCGGTTCAAAACAAAAAAACTCCTTAGACCTCTACGCACCCGACGCCGCGATCCCTCCACTCGCAAGCGGAAGGACAGGACGCGCCGCCTTGAATGGGGCGTATGTGGGATTAATAAGCTCGTTTGAGGTGAAAAACGCCGGGGCGATTTCCACTGGCCATAGGTTACATTGCGCCGGAAATATTTGCAAGACCGTCGGGACAAGAAAATCCCCCGATGCCGTATCGGGGGATGTCGGTTGCCGGCCGAGCCGGCCGGACAGACTCATTCTGACGAAAGATCGACCGTCAGGAACATCATCTTGAAGGCGGCCAAGGCCGCGGGTTCGTTCACCGCCGGCCACACGCCGATCAGCAGGAAACCGATGTCATTGACGCTGGACCATTTGGCCGCGGCTACGCCGCTGATGTCGACCTCGCCCTGCTTGGCGCGGAAATCGAGCCAGGCCGTCTTATCGCCGGGCGCGCCGACCAAGTCGCCGATCGCGGCGCCTTGCGACATCAGCTGGACCATGAACCAGCCGACCATGTCGCGCGGTTCGCCGTCCTGCTTGATGAAGGTCAAGATCTGGACATGGGCGCTCAAGGCCTGATTCTCCAGGATGAAGCCGCCGCCATCGGAGGGCAACTGCTGCCAGCCGGACAGATTGACCATCTTGATGAACAGGCGGGGGGCGGCCGGAGGCGTCGGGACCGGAGCGGGTTGGACCTCGGGCTTGGGCTGGGCCGCAGCGCAGCCGCTGAGGCAGACAAGGGCTGAAAAAAGGACTGTTTTGATGGTTCGGGTCACGACTGACCTCCTCTGATAATTTGTTGAAGGATCGCCTAAATTCCTCTGCCTACCCTCGCATAAAAACGGCCAAATGTCAATCCGGTGCGGCCGGCGATCAATAACGAAAACCGGGCTTGAAGCCCGGTTTTAAATAGAGCGCTTCTACTCCCTGGGCGGCAGGTCGGCGGCATGCCGGACCAAGTCGTCGAAAGCGGCCAGGGCCTCGGCGTCATTGTAGACGGTCCAGAGACCGAAGAAGACCAGGACCGTCCCGGGAGTTTTCGAACTCCGGAAAACGATCTTGCCCCGAAGATGACCGAGTTCTCCGGTCCCGCGGTAACGCAGGCTGGCCGACCGCCGGCCGGCTTCGTCCTCAATGACGGCCGGCTCTTCCAGAACGTCGTAACCTTCGCCGTCCATCTGCCGCCGGAAAACGGCCACCGACGCTTCCAGCGAACCGGGATCAGGAGCCTCGACCAGGACGGCCTCGACGTAAACGGAGGTGATCAAGTGGAAGAACGCCCGGCGGCAGCAACCAGCGTCCTTGTTTTCCCTCCACTCCCACGGCGGCGCGGGACGGGCGTCCAGCCAACCCTGCCGGCAGCCGCACGGCGGCTCGACGGCGGCAAGCGCCGGCGGCGGCCGGGGAACGGTCTCCCGGGCCGAAGCGCAGCCGAAAATGACGACCAGAACCGGGCCGGACAGCAAGGTTTTTCTCATCAGACAACTCCCATTCCGCTTTGAAGGAACGACGCGGGTGAAGCCACCGCCCCGAGAACTTAACAGACGGACGGCGCCTGTCAAACCTGCCCGAGCCGAGCGATAAAAAAAGACCGGGCTGGAAACCCGGTCAAAAAAAACTTGTCGGTCCGTCTCGGGACGCGGCGCCCCACCTAGCGCCAGCGGACGGAATCGAAGATCACCTGGAAATCGCGCAGGGCGGCGGCGTCCTGCCCGGCCGGCCAGCGGCCGACGGCAAGCCAGTCCGTTAGCGGACGCCCATCCTGGCCGACCTGCTGCTTGGCGGCCAGCCGGCCGCGGAATTCGAGATTGTCATGGACGACGGCGTAGCGTCTCGAATTAGGCCCGTCGCCGCGCTTGGCGTCGGGCGGCAGCAACTCGCAGGAACCCTGCTCGGGCAGCGCCAGGGATTCATACCCGGGATGCTGGCGGACCATGACGATATGCCGGCGCTCCCGGATCATCAGGTTCCGCAGCAGCCGCTGCTCGACCCTCTCCCGCACCAAAGCGGGGTCGCTGTGATAATCGAAGTCCGGCATCATGGCATGCAACCGGATCTCGGCTCCCAGCCGATCGTTGCGCAGGAACAGGTTACCCATCCGGCAGTCGACCGTCTTCCAGCCCGCGGGCAAGGCGATATCGGTCGTCTTGCCGCATTGCGGTATGGTCTCCGGATCGCCGCCCTCCGGGGTCCAGCCCCGGCCCTCGGGGGTCGTCGGACCGTAGGTCGGGGAGCTTATCAGCGCTGACGCGGCCAGCCATATCAGACACGATCCATTCATCAACAGACTCCTTGGCTGTGGCGAAAATGCCTTGGGAAAGAACGTGGACCGAGCTTAGCAGGCGGCCGGCGCCTGTCAATCGGGCCGGCGGCCGGGCCGCACTTGAACAAATTACGCCGCCGTGATAATCTCCTTTCATTGAAATTAGCCCCGAAGTTATGAAGAAAGATGTCCATCCGACTTATTTCCCGGAAGCCAAGGTTATCTGCGCCTGCGGCAACGCCTTCACCGTCGGTTCGACGGTCGAAGAGATCCACGTCGAGTTGTGCTCCAGCTGCCATCCTTTCTATACCGGCAAACAGAAGCTGGTCGACACGGCCCGCCGCGTCGAGAAGTACCAGGAACGGGCAGCCAAGAAATCGACCGAACACGTGGCCAAGAAACGGGCCAAGGCGGTCGCGCGCAAGACCAAGAAGGACAAGAAGTAACGTCGTTGGAGTGGCGGAGTGGTGAAGCGGTGAAGCGGTAAAGAAGTGAGGCGATGCCGGTCGCCCTGATCACTTCCCCGCTTCAGCACTTCATGACTTCGCCACTTTTGAATATATGGACCTCGAAGCGTCACTCAAGAAGACCACCGCGCGCGGCGCCGAACTCGAGCAACTCCTGATGAGCCCCGAGGCCTATTCCGATACCAAGAAACTCAAGGCCCTGAACCAGGAGTACGACGCCGTCAAACAGTGCCTGGAGATCGGCGAAAAGTTCCGCGGGGTCGTCCAGGCCCGGGAGGAGGCGGCGAAGACCGCCGCCGATGAGACCGACGCCGAGATGCTGCAGATGGCCAAAGACGAACTGACGCGCCTGACCGCGGAAGAAGAAAAACTCCGGACGGAACTGGAAGCGGCTCTGGTGCCGCCGGGACCGCTGGACAGCAAGAATTCCTACGTCGAGATCCGCGCCGGCACCGGCGGCGACGAGGCGGCGCTGTTCGCCGCCGAGCTTTTCCGGATGTATTCGCGCTACGCCGAGCGCCGCGGCTGGAAGACGCGCCTGTCCTCGTCGAACCGCACCGAACTCAGCGGCTTCAAGGAGGTCATCTTCCTGATCGAGGGCGTCAACGCCTACCGCGACCTGAAGTTCGAGAGCGGCGTCCACCGCGTCCAGCGCGTACCCGAGACCGAAAAGACCGGCCGCATCCATACCTCGACCGTGACCGTCGCGGTCATGCCCGAGGCCGAAGAGATCGACATTAAGATCGAGGCCAAAGACCTGCGCGTCGACACTTTCCTCGCCGGCGGCCATGGCGGCCAAAGCGTCCAGACCACCTATTCGGCCGTCCGCATCACCCACCTGCCGACCGGGCTCGTGGTCCAGTGCCAGGACGAGCGCTCCCAGCTGCAGAACCGCGAACGGGCCATGAGCATCCTGCGCGCCCGCCTCTTCGCCATCGAGGAAGAGAGGCGCCGCGCGGCCGAGATCGCCCTGCGCCGCGGCCAGATCGGCAGCGGCGAACGGTCCGAAAAGATCCGCACCTACAACTATCCTCAGGACCGCGTCACCGACCACCGCGTCAAGAAGAACTGGCACAACCTGCCGGCCATTCTCGACGGCGACATCGGCCAGATCGTCACCTCGCTGCGGTCGGCCAGCCTGGACAACGCCCTATGAGCGGCATCCGTCAGGCCGTGATCATGGCCGCGGGCCTGGGCACGCGCCTGCGGCCGTACACCCTGGACACGCCCAAACCTCTTTTGAACGTCGCCGGGCGGCCCATCCTCGAATGGAACCTGGAAAAACTGCCGGCCCGGATAAACGAGGTGCTGCTCGTGGTCGGCTATCTCAAGGAAAAGATCATCGCGCACTTCGGAACGGAATGGCGGGGCCGCAGGATCACCTACGTCGAGCAGCGCGAACTGCGCGGCACCGGGGACGCCCTGAGGGTCTGCGAGCCCCGCCTCGGCGAACGCTTCCTGGTGCTGAACGGCGACGACCTCTACGCCGCCGCCGACATGGCTAAAATGGCCGGCCGCCGGCTGGCCATCCTGGCCAAGCATTGTGAGGCTCCCGGCCGCTACGGCGCTTTCCGCACCGACGCCGCCGGCAGACTGATCGATATCATCGAAGGCGGCCGGATACCCGCGGGAGGCGGCCTGGTCAACGCCGGCATGTACGCGCTCGACCGCCGCTTTTTCGATTATCCGCTGGTTCCCATCCGGGACGGCCGGGAATTCGGCCTGCCCCAGACCCTGGTCAACATGGCCAAGGACCACCCCATCGACGTGGTGCCGGCGACCTTCTGGCTGCCTATCGGCTATCCCGAGGACCTGGTTAAGGCCTCGGAACTTCTCGGATCGGCCGGCCAGCCCTCCGCCACATGACCCTGCGCGAAGCCCTGATCATCGGACGGAAAGAACTTTCCGGACACCGCTGCCCCGACTCCGATCCCGACCGGGAAGCGGAGTTATTCCTGTGCCGGGCCGCCGGACTCAGCCGCGAGGCGGCGCTGGCCGCTCCCGAAGCGGAACTCAGCGGCGCTCAACAAAAACACTTCCTTGCTTACATCAAACGCCGCCTGGCCCATGAACCCGCCGCCTATATCGTCGGCACCGCCTGGTTCCAGGGCCGGGAATTCAGCGTTTCCCCGGCCACGCTCATCCCCCGCCCGGCGACCGAAACCGTCGCCGACGCGGCGGCCGCCGCCTGCGCGCGCCATCCCCTGGCGCTGGTCCTGGACGTCGGCACCGGCTCCGGCTGCGTCGCCGTCTACCTGGCCGCGGCTTTTCCCGAAGCCCGGGTGATCGGCCTCGATGTCGCCGCGGCGGCGCTCAAGACCGCCCGCCGGAACGCCGCCGCGCACCGCGTCGGACGCCGCGCAACCTTCCGCCGGTCCGACCTGCTCGCCGGCCTCAGCCGGACCGACGCCGCCCCCGGCCGGGCGGTCGTCATCGCGGCCAATCTCCTCTACCTGCCGTCGGCGATGATCTCCGGACTCGCTCCCGAGGTCAGGGATTTCGAGCCGCGGATCGCCCTTGACGGCGGCCCGGACGGACTGGACCTCTGCCGCCGGCTGATCGGACAGGCCGCCGACCGGTTCGCCGGCGCCGACCTGCACCTGGTCCTGGAACTGCTGCCTGAACAGTACGCGCCGCTCGCGGCTTTCGCCCGAAAAAAAATCCCCGGCCTCAAAGCCGGGAGGATCCTCAATTTGTCCGGCATCTGCGTCGGCGCGGCGCTGCGCCGGGGCTGCGCGGCCGTCCGGTGACGCGGCGCGGTCAGGGCACGACGGTATGTGCGCCCCTGGCCTCGATGCTGTCCGTCTCCAGCACGTAGCGCAGGGAATAATCGCTGCCGGAACTCTCGTAATAATAACAATTCCCGGGATCGTCGGGATAGCGCGGATCCGACAGCTTGGCGCCGGCCTCGATCATCTTCCTGGACAGGAGCTCGTTGGCCAGGGCGTCCTGGCCGGTGATGCAGCCCGTCATCACCGGATAGGTCTGATATTCGGAGAAATACAGCGCCAGGGCCTTCTGCATCTGGCCGGCGGCCGCGGTCCGGGTGACGTCGCGACGGACGGCCTGCTGCTTGGCCACGCCGATAAGCACCAGCGACAAGAACAACAAAAACGCCACCACCGCGAGCAACATCTCGATCACGGTGAAGCCTCTTCCCGAATTTATTTTCGCGCGCTGGGTCATTTCCGGAACGGTCAATATTTGACTGCGGCGCCGGCCGGGACGATCTCGACCCAGGTAGCGCCGGCGTTCAGGGCTATCTCGGCCCCGCTTTCATCGTAATATCGCGTCCTCTCGGCGGCCGCCGGTTTTTTCCAGACGGCAGCGAAGGTCTTGCCGTCCAGCGCCAGGAGCGCCTGCCCCTCGCCCAGCGTCTCGATGCGGCGCCGGCCGATCTCGTCGAGGATGCGTATCTGACTATATTGTATCACAACATTCTTGGCCCGGACAGGCGCGCCGCTCTCGTCCCGCTGCTCCGAATCGCCCTGCCAGCGCTGGTACTCATTGGCGGCGCGATCATATTTCCAGGTCACGCGGTAATCCGAGGTCGAGTAATCGACAACGATGTCGGCGGTCTCCTGGGGCCGGTCTTCCGGGGCGATATCGTCCTTGAAGCGCCAGGCCGCCGGAGCGCGGGTCTTGTGGTCGGCGGACACGTCGGCCAGACCCTTGGCCAAGAGGTCGGCCGAAGTATAGACGTTGTGCGGCGCTGATCGGCCCGAATCCCTCCAGAAATACTTGCCCCAGCTGAACTGGTTGAGGTCGCGCAGCTTGACCGACTTGATGTCGTCCAGCGCTTCGGGACTGCCGCCAACATGGATATAGAGAGCGTCGAACTCCTGGGCCCAGTCCAGGTAATACGGCCGGGCCGAACGCACCGGGCCGATCCGCGATACCGCCGAACCCGGCGGATAGAAAGCCAGGAAACGGGTGATACCACCTTCGACCGGAGCCTCAATGACCAGCGCCGCTTCGGCTAGACCCGCCAACGGGCGGCTGTCGACCATGTTCTCGATCATCACCGCGAAGTGATCCGTGTCCGGGACGCCGGCGGCGAGCGGCCGGCCGTCGATGGCCCGGCGGCGCTCCGGCGCCGGCGGCGGCGCCACTGCCGCCTGCTGGGACTCCCCGCCGCGGCGCAATAATCTGGAGAAGAATGACGAGTGGTTATGGCTGTCGCCGGTCCAGTAGAACCACCCCAGGACCGATACGCCGATGATCACGGCGAAGAGGATGGCGCTCCAGCTGGCGACCTCGGCCCAGAAAGATTCCCTCCGGCGCCAGACCGGCGGGATATTGTCCGCCCGCCCGCCTGCGGGCGCGCCGACGGACGGACCGACGGACGCCGGTCCGGTCCCGGCCGGCCCGGATCCCGCCGCGCGGCCGGCGGCTTCGGCAACCGGCCGGACGACGGCCCCGCCGGCGGCGGCCGGACGCTCCGGCGGCCGGGGCTGGCGCAGGGAGGCCGATACCAAAACTACCCGCGGATCATTCGGGTCCGGACGGGTAGTTTTTTGGGTTGACTGATCAGGTTTCATCGCTTCGGGGATGATGACCGACGGCGGAAACGCCTCAGGCCTTAGGCCCTCAGCTTACCACGGCCGCGGCTGGCGCAAAAGCGCCGTCAGCCGGACTACTCCTTCTTCGGGGCTTTTTCAGGCTTCTGACCCTTGTCGGCGACAGCGGCGGCTTCGGCGGCCTTCTCCGCCTTCTTCTCCTCGGTCTCAACCTTCACCGCGCTGACATCCTCGACCGGCTTGGCCTCCAGTTCCTTCAATTCGGCTTCGGAGATCGGTTCGTTGACCACGGCGATGACGTCATCGGGGTTGGCCAGGAATTCCATGCCCTCCGGCGGCTTGATGTTCTTGACCTTGATGACGTTGCCGAAAGCCTTGAGCGGGGACAGGTCGATGGCGATCGAATGCACCAGGTACTGCGGCAGACAGCGGACGGTGATCTTGCTCATGCTGCGGACCAGGATGGCGCCCAGTTCCTTGACCGCCGGCGCCTCGCCGGTGAACTCGAATTCGATGTCCGTCTCCAATTTCTCGGTCATCTTGACCTGGCGGAAATCCACGTGCGTGACCACGCCCTTGAGCGGATCGTGCTGGACCTCCTGGATCAGCACCTTGACCGGCTCCTGGCCGTCGATGGCCAGGTCGATCAGGCTGGATTCGCCCGCCTTGGCCAGGGTTTTTTCGAATACCCGGTAATCCACGGACAGATTGCGCGAGGCGACGCCGTGGCCGTAGACGACGGCCGGTATCACTCCCTTGAGGCGCAGCTGCCGGGATTGTTTGCCTTTGATCTCCCTGATCTTCGCTTCCAATTTGAGCGTTTCCATATGATTGGCTCCGGAATTCCTTCAAAAATAAAAAAATAAGGAATCGGCTTCCTTACTATTTACACTATCCCGCCAAAAGACGCAAGAGTCGCCGAGACGGCGGCGCCGGCTTCAAGCCAGGGCCAGCCGGCGGAACAGGTTGGTCTCATCCTGCAGGGCATGATGGACCTCGATGACGTCATCGGTGGAAACGGCCGGGGATTCCTTGAAATGATCGACCTCGTCAAAGGCCAGGTCGGTGACCAGCCCGACGGAACTGACGCCGACGGCCGAGATGAGCACCAGGGCGATGATGGCGTTGGCGCAATTGCCGCATTGGATATGCAGCAAATGGCTGTCATCCTTCTCCCCCAGGACGCGGGTCTGCTGCGGATTATAACTGGATTCGCAGAGCGGACAGTAGGAGATCAGCTTGATCCCCTCGTCGTAAAATTGCGAAGGCTGCGCCGCGTGACGAAGTGCCATAGGTTTTGTTTTACTCGGTTTTAGTTTTCCGGGAGCTTTTTTTGGCTTTTTCGCTCCCAGCACTTCTATCCACAGTATATCATTTATTGGCGCTCGGGTCAATCGAAATTGCCCACAACTGACGTAAAAAAAGGCCTAATCAGGCCAATAATCGCTGCTTGACGCGCCAGCACCTGACGCAGTTGGGCAGTTGCGAAGATATGAAGTTGTAAAACGGCATCGGCCGCGACTTCCCCGCTTCCCAACTCCCTAACTTCAGCGGCGGACGGCGATGGATTCGAGTATCCCGATCATCAGGAACTTGACCAGCAGCGAAGAGCCGCCGTAGCTCAGGAAGGGCAGCGTCACGCCGGTCACCGGCAGCAGCCTCAGGTTGCCGCCGATGTTGATGACGAATTCCGCGGCCAGGGCCGTCAGTATCCCCAGGATCAGGAAGAGCGAAAAATCATCGCGCGCCGACCGCGCCAGCAGGAAACCCCTGAAGAACAGTACGCCGAACAGGATGAAGACGAAAATGACCCCCAGGAATCCCAGCTCCTCGGCGGCGGCGGCGAAGATGAAATCGGTCTGCCGCTCCGGCAGGAAGCGCAGCTGGCTCTGCGACCCGTAACCGAGGCCCTTGCCGGTCAGCCCGCCGGAACCGATGGCGATCACCGACTGCGTGACGTTATAGCCGCGGCCGCGCGGATCGCCGGCGGGATCGACGAAGGCCATGACCCGGTCGCGCTGGTACGGCTTCATCACGAACAGCCAAGCCACGGCCGCGGCGGCGGCGCAGACGAACAGGATCGCCAAAAGATGCGAGCGGCGGACGCCGGCCAGGAGCAGCAGCGTCAGCCAGATCGTGAACAGCAGGAGCGCCGAACCGAAATCCGGCTGCAGCAGCACCAGCAGGAAGACGGCGCCGCAGGCCAGGCCGGAACCGAGTATCGGCCGCGGCGTCCGGCGGTCCCGGGAATGCGTGTCGAAATACCTGGCCAGAAAAATGACCAGCAGCAGCTTGACCAGTTCCACCGGCTGGATGCCGAAGCCGCCGATGCCGAACCAGCCGGTCGTGCCGCGGATGGTCCGGCCGAAGATCAGCACCAGGACGAGCAGCGCGACCGCCAGGATATAGCCGGCCTTGGCCAGGCCGCCGAGAAGCCGGTAGTTGAAGGCGGGCAGGATGAGCGCGATGACGACCCCGGCGGCGGCGAAGATCAGCTGCTTCCAGAAATTCCCGAAGTCGCCGGCGGCCAGCGGCCGGACGCCGGACCCGTCCGGGCCGATGGCGGCGGCGCCGAGCGACGTGCTGTAGAGGACGATCAGACCGAAAACGACCAGGGCGGCGCCGGCCCCGAAGATCAGCCAGTCGAATTTTTTGAAGTAAGCCGCGGACCGCGACAGCAGGGACATACGGAATAATGCACCGGACTCAGCTATTTTTACCCCCGTACCCGCAAAAAGTAAACCGGCCCGGACGCGCCGGACCGCGGCCGGCGCGATGAAGTTCAAAGTTCAGGGTCAATGATTTTCCTTGATTTCAAACTCCGCGCTCCAAACCCTGAACGATCCGATCGAAAACCCCCGCGTCGGCGCGGGGGTTGGACGGAAAACGGCACGGACGGGAACGCCGGGTCACTGTCCCGGCGGGATGTAGACCAGATCGTCGAAGATGTTCACGTCCGGCACGACCTCGACGCTGCTGACGCTGGGCACGGCGGAGAACCAGCTGGCGTCGACCTGCCGGACATCACCCGGACGAAGGTCGCTGATGGTGACGTAATTGACCCCGGACAAGGCGCCGTTGCCGATCAGGCTGACGAAAAACCCGATGCGGCGGTAACCGTAGCCGGTGAAATTCTTGACTTTGAAGGTCGCCCGGCTGATGGTCAGCTGATCCTTGGGATCCGGCGGCTTGAATTCGACGTCGCTGATGGTCAGGTTGAGCCGCTCGCGCGCCCAGCCGGGGAAATCCGGACCGATGACGTGGGCATTGACGCGATGCCAGGCCAGGTTGGTGAACTGGACCTCCGGAGTGCCGGGGCGGCTGGCGCTCTTCAGGTCGAGCAGATGGATGTACTTGAACGTGCCGGGCAGCACGAAATCATGGGACACCTGGCCGAGCGGACCGCCGGAGACGAATTGGAAGTCGAATTCGGCCCACTGCTTCGGATTGCGGTTGACGATCTTGGCGACGATGTCGAAGGCCCCGTCGCCGGCGGGCAGCACGTTCACGGTCTCGATCGTCAGGTCGACCGGGGCCATCAGCTGGCGAAGGCCGCCGTAGTCGGAATACAGCCGGGATATCTGGGACAGATGCAGCTGCTCCTGGACGCCGGTGCCGAAATAATAATCCAGGAAACCGAAGGCGCCGAAGCCGACCAGGGCCAGGTCGAAGAAGACCATGAAGACGGAGAACGCCCGGCGCACCTGGACCTTGTGCGTCACCCACCAATAACCCATTTTAAGTTTATCCTCGGTCAGCTGACTTTCGCGCACGGACTCAAAACCCATATGACGAAAAGCTTATATTTCCGCATTAATAATATCATATCGCGGACTGCCTGGCTATTGCGCCGGGCCGGGCCGGTCCGCCGGGCGGCGGTCCTGGCCGGACGGTTTGACTTTACCCCGCCCTTGGCACAATCTGAGGACAGATCCTTCAAAAGGAGGCGTAAAATGGATAATCGACATCTGCGTCTGGTCGATGAGGAGAAAGACTCCGGGGCGCCCGAGGCCGAGATCCGCCTGGAAAACCCGGATCTGACCCCGAAGATGATGGCCTACTCGGCCCTGGCGACCATCGCCATCTTCCTGATCTACGGCCTGATCCGCTCCAAAGGAGCGGCGGCTCCTACGGCCTTGCTGACCGTGACCTATGCCGCCGGCGCCGGCGCCGCGGCGACCTTCGTCCTGGCGCTGCTCAGGTCCGACTCCTGGACCCGGCTCTTGGTCATGCTGGCGACGGTCAGCGTCTTCACCGGAAGCTGTTTCGCCGTATCCCACTCCGCCCAAGACTTCTCCTTCACCCTCCTCGGCGCCGGAGCCCTGTTCGCCGGCTTCCTGCTGGCGCTGCTCCGCAACGTCGACGAGCGCGTGAAGTTCATGCCGATGGTCATCTCCATGCTGGTCTCCAGCACCATCATCCTTTTCAGCCTGGGTTGTTAGGACCCGGCACGGTCCCGCGCCACGAGCGGGACTTTTTATTGCCCCGGCCGCGGCTGCCGCGACGAAAAAACGGCGAAAATCATCTTGCTATAACCGGGCTCGCGTGGTAACATTTTCGCGTTATCCGCTGTGCGGATTTTCTGTTCATCAGTCACTATGGCCAAAGCCAAACAAGCGAAAAACAAGCCGGCAGCCAAGGGCTCCGACTACACCGCCAAACAGATCACCGTCCTCGAAGGACTCGAATCCGTCCGGCGCCGGCCGGGCATGTACATCGGTTCGACCGGTCCGCAGGGCCTGCACCACCTAGTCTGGGAGGTCGTCGACAATTCCATCGACGAGGCCATGGGCGGCCACTGCACCGAGATCGAGGTCGACCTGCTGCCGGACAACATGGTGGCCGTGACCGACAACGGCCGCGGCATCCCGGTGGACATCCATAAACAATACCGGGTCTCGGCCCTGGAACTGGTGCTGACCAAGCTGCACGCCGGCGGCAAGTTCGGCGCGGGCGGCTACAAGGTCTCCGGCGGCCTGCACGGCGTCGGCGTCTCCGTGGTCAACGCCCTGTCCACCTACATGAAGGCCGAGGTCAAGCGCGACGGCCAGCTCTGGGTCCAGGAATACAAGTGCGGCGTGCCGCAAAAGAAGGTCAAGGCCGTGGCCAACGTCCGCGGCACGGGCACGACCATCACCTTCCAGGCCGACAAGAGCATCTTCCAGACCCTCGACTACGACTGGACCACCATCCTCGACCACCTCCGCCAGCAGGCCTACCTGACCAAGGGTGTGCGCATCATGGTCAACGACAAACGGACGCGCGGCAAGGAGCAGAACTACGGTTTTCATTTCGAGGGCGGCATCAAATCCTACGTCCGCCATCTCAACCACCAGAAGGAGGCCAAGCATCCCACCATCTTCTACTGTGCCAAGGAGGCCGAGGGCGTCATGGTCGAAACGGCTTTCCAGTACGTCGACGACTTCAAGGAGACCATCTTCGCTTTCGCCAACAACATCTTCAATCCCGACGGCGGCATGCACCTGGTCGGCCTGCGCACGGCCCTGACCCGCGTCCTCAACAACTACGCCCGCAAGCAGGGCATCCTCAAAGAGAAGGACGAGAACATCAGCGGCGAGGACAGCCGCGAAGGCCTGACCGCGGTCATCAGCGTCAAGATCCAGGAACCGCAGTTCGAAGGCCAGACCAAGGCCAAGCTGGGCAACCCCGAAGCCCGCACGGCCGTCGAATCGGTCTTCTCCGAAACGCTGGAGATCTATCTGGAAGAACATCCCAAGGACGCCCAGGCCATCATCGAGAAGTGCATCCTGGCTTCCCGCGCCCGCCTGGCCGCCCGCGCCGCCCGCGACACGGTGCTGCGCAAGGGCGCGCTCGAAGGCCTGACCCTGCCGGGCAAGCTGGCCGACTGCTCGTCGCGCGATCCCGGCCAGTCCGAACTGTTCATCGTCGAGGGCGACTCGGCCGGCGGTTCGGCCAAGCAGGGCCGCGACCGGGAATTCCAGGCCATCCTGCCGCTCCGCGGCAAGATCCTCAACGTCGAACGCGCCCGGCTGGACAAGATCCTGGCCAACAACGAGATCAAGAACCTGATCGTGGCCATGGGCACGAACATCCAGGAGCAGTTCGACATCGCCAAGCTGCGCTACGAGCGCATCATCCTCATGACCGATGCCGACGTCGACGGCGCCCACATCCGGACCCTGCTCCTGACCCTGTTCTTCCGCTACTTCCCCAGCCTGATCACCGAAAGGCACCTCTATATCGCCCAGCCGCCGCTCTACCGCGTCAGCTCCGGCAAGGAATTCAAGTACGCCTACACCGAAGCCGAACGCGACCAGTTCGTCGATGAATACCTGAAGAAAAAGTCCGCGGCCAAAGGCGCCAGGGCGGAAAAGGCGGGCAAGGCCGCGCCCAAGCCGGTGCTGGAAACCGACGAGGCGCCGGGCCTGGACGAGGACGGCACGATCACCGCGGTCGGCGGCGTCGGCGTCCAGCGCTATAAAGGTCTGGGCGAAATGAACGCCGAACAGCTGTGGGAGACGACGATGAACCCGGAGACGCGCATCCTCAAGGAGGTCACGGTCGAGGACACCCAGAAGGCCGACACCGTCTTCGACATCCTCATGGGCTCGGAGGTCGAACCGCGCAAACGCTTCATCCAGACCCGGGCGAAATCTGTAAAAAATCTCGACATCTGAAGCGCCTGCCCGCCGCAGCCTTGGCGAAGGCGGGTGATAAATCTGGATATCTGGCAACGGCGGCGACGAGACTGAAATATCCGGACCGTTCCGCGTCACCGCGGGACGGTTTTGTTTTTCTCGACGGAAAACCGGACCCGCCGCTCTCCGCTGTGATATGATTAAAGGACCGAACCGCTGAAATGACCCTGTTTTTGTGCTCAAGAACCTGAAGACCGCCGCCTATTTGGCCTATAAGACCGTTTCCCGGGGCAAGAAGGCCACCAACGCCCTGATGATCTTCATCATGTCTTTGGCGTTCATCAACCTGGTGTTCATCTCGTCCATCCTGAACGGCGTGGTCGTGGCCATCGACCGCCAGCTGAAGAATAACTTCGTTTCGAACATCGTCGTCGAACCCCAGGAAAAACCCGTTAAGAAGGACTTCATCAACCGCGTCGGCGAGCTGCGGGACCGGATCGGCCGGCTGCCCGGCGTCATCGCCACATCGCGCCACTACAAGCTGAACGCCGGCCTGTCCTTCGATCCGAACAAGGACGGCCGGTTAACCCGCCGTTCGACGCTCATCACCGGGGTCGATCCGGAAAGCGAAAAGGACTTTTCCGAAGTCGCCTCGAAGATGGTCCGCGGCCGCTACCTGGAGGGGCTCGGCAGCGGCGACATCATCATCGGCCTGGACCTGGCCGGCGGGCCGGGCTCGTCCAGCACCATCGATAATCTCGGCGGCGTCGACGTCGGCCAGAAGATCGAAGCGACCTTCAGCAACGGCCTGCAGCGGGAATACACGGTCCGCGGCATCTTCAAGACCAATTTCGCGCTCCTCGACCACGAGGCCTTCATCACCGCCCGGGAAGCGGAATCGGTGCTTTCAGTCTATGACGGCGCCTCGCAGGTGCTGGTGAAGATCGGCCCGGACCGGAGCGAGGCGCCGCTCATCGCCGTTATCAGGTCCCTGGAACCGTACCTGGTCATCCGTCCCTGGACCGAATACTCGGGCATGTTCAGCGGCGTCTCGAGGACGGTCAACACCATCACCGCGGTCATCAGCGCCATCGGCCTGATCGTCGCCGCCGTCACCATCTTCATCCTCATCTTCGTCAACGTGACCTACAAGCGCCGCCAGATCGGCATCCTCAAGGCCATCGGCATCCAGGAACGGATCATCGTCTATTCCTACGTCCTGCAGGCGCTGTTCTACGCCTGCTCGGGCGTCGTCCTCGGCGCCCTGATAGTCTTTTTCGCTCTGGTCCCCTGGTTCAACGCCCACCCCCTGGACCTGCCGATCGGGGCCATCAGCCTGGCCCTCAACCGGCAGCGGTTCGCGGCCAACGCCCTGATGCTGGTCGGCGCCGCCCTGGTCGCCGGCGCCATCCCGTCGTGGCAAGGGGCGCGGGAGAACATCCTCAAGGCCATCTGGGGCGCCTGACACACCACCGCCATGATCCTCGTCAGTCAACTCGAAAAAACCTACGGCGGCCGGGTGCCGACGCGCGCGCTCGGCGGCGTGTCTTTCGATATCGCCAAAGGCGAGTTCGTCGCCATCATGGGCCGGAGCGGCTCGGGCAAGTCCACGCTGCTGCACCAGCTCGGCCTGCTGGACCGGCCGACCGCCGGCGGCATCGCCATCGACGGCACGGATGTGCTGGCTCTCAGCGAGACGGCCCGGACCCTGTTCCGCCTGCGCTCGCTCGGCTACGTCTTCCAGGAATACGCCCTCATCTCCGAGCTGACGGCCCTGGAGAACGTGGACCTGCCGGCGCGGGTGGCCGACGGCCGGAGCAATGGCCGGGCCCGCGAGCTGCTGGAACTCGTCGGCCTGGGCGACCGCCTGCACCACTACCCGGACGAGCTGTCCGGCGGCGAGCAGCAGCGCGTGGCCATCGCCCGCGCCCTGGTCAACCAGCCGAAGATCATCTTCGCCGACGAACCGACGGCCAATCTGGACAGCGTCTCGGCCAAGATGGTGCTCGAGCTCTTCCGCCGTCTTAACCGCGGCCTCGGCCAGACCATCGTCATGGTGACGCACGAGCCGGACGACATGCGTTACGTCAACCGCGTCATCTGGCTGAAGGACGGCCTGGTCGAAAAGATCGCCGGCGTCGCGCCCTGACCGGCCCGCGCCGACCGCCGGGATTCAGTTTTGACGCCGGAAATGCTAGCCTGACGGCGCCAGACCCAGACCCTTATGACCAACGAAAAACTCCGCACCCGCGAAGCGGCATTCAAGGAACTGTTCCCCGCAGCCCCGGCCTATCGCTGGCGGCAGATCGAAGCCGCTCTCTTTAACGCGGGCTGGCGCGGCTGGGACGACGCCACCGACCTGCCGCGGGACGTCAAGGCCGCGCTCCAAGCCGCTACCCTGCCCTGGCTGGCCGTCCGCGCCGCCAAGGTCGCCGCGAGCCGAAACGGCGCCACGCGCAAGGCCGCGCTGGAGCTCCTGGACGGCAAATGCGTGGAGACGGTCCTGATGAGGAACCGCCGCGGCGAATGGACCGTCTGCGTCTCCTCGCAGGTCGGCTGCGCCATGAACTGCGCCTTCTGCGCCACCGGCCGGATGGGCCTGGGCCGCGATCTGAACACCGACGAGATCATCGACCAGTACCGTTTCTGGACCGGACACATGGCTGACGAAAAGATCGCCGGACGGATCAGCAACATCGTCTTCATGGGCATGGGCGAGCCGCTGGCCAACTACGACAACGTCAAGGCCGCGCTGCGGACCCTCCTCAAACAGACCGACCTCGGGCCGACGCGGATCACCGTCTCCACGGTCGGCCTCCTGCCGCGCCTCGAGTCCATCCTGACCGACAAGGACTGGCCGCCGGTCCGCCTGGCCGTCTCGCTGCACAGCGCGGATCTGCTGACCAGGCAGAAGATCATGCCTACCACGCATGACCGCTTCCTGGACCAGCTGGCCGACTGGTGCCGCCGCTACCAGCAGCAGAAGGGCAACCGCCGGCATCACCTCACCTTCGAGTACGTCCTGCTCGACGGCATCAACGACACCGACCGCCATGCCGAACTGCTGGCCGAATTCGCCGCGGCCGCCGGCCGGGTCAAGATCAACCTCATCCCCTACAACTACACCGGCGACGTCTTTAAAGGCTCGACCCCGGAACGGACCGGGCACTTCCTCGGGATCCTGTCCCAGAACGGCCTCGACGCCACCCGCCGCCGCTCCATGGGCGACGACATCGCCGCGGCCTGCGGCCAACTGATCTGGGAGATCAAGGCGTAAAGTTTAGAGTTTAAAGTTGATGAACTTCCTTAACTTTATACTCTCAACTCTAAACTCCAAACTTTATACTTTGCCCCCAAAGCCCGCGCCTCCTTGCCAAACCCACCACCATCGTGTATATTAGGGACACATCGAATATAAGCCGCCTCCGGGGCGGTTTTTAAAGAGGTTTAGACAAGTTCAAGCCAAAAATATGGCCAACCGTCTCATCACTTACATCAAGGAATCTAAGGAGGAACTGAAAAAGGTCAGCTGGCCTTCCCGCCAGCAGGTCGTCCGCGACACGCTCGTGGTCATTGGCATCTCCGTGGCCGTCGCCGCCTTTTTCGGCGCGATCGACTTCGGCCTGATCACCCTCTTCCGCCAGTACATCTAACGAGCCCTTTTTGCGGCCCGCGCGTCCTCCGGACGGCGGCCGCGGTCAACTATGCCAAAACAGGTACAACAGCAGGGCCGGCGCTGGTACGCCATCCATACCTATTCCGGTTACGAGGAGAACGTCGCCCACAACCTCAAGCAGCGCATCGACTCCATGGACATGGGCGAGAAGATCTTCAATATCATGATCCCCAAGGAGAAGAAGATCAAGATCAAGAACGGCAAGCGCCGGATCATCGAGGAAAAGATCTTCCCGGGCTACGTGCTGGTGGAGATGATCGTCAACGACGACTCCTGGTACGTGGTCCGCAACACCCCGAACGTCACCGGCTTCATCGGCACCGGCACCATCCCGACGCCGATCGCCGAGGAAGAGATCAAGGCGCTGCAGAAGCGGATGGGCGTGGAAGAGCCGGAATACAAGATCGACGTCGAGGTCAACAGCCCGGTCAAGATCACCGACGGCCCGTTCAAGGGCTTCGAGGGCAAGGTCGCCGAGATCGACGAGTCCCGCGGCAAGATCAAGGTGCTGGTCTCGATGTTCGGACGCGAGACGCCGGTCGAACTCGACTTCCTGCAGGTCAAGAAGATCTGAGCAAAAAAACTGTTCAAGATAACGCGGGCCGTCAGGCCCGCGTTATGGTTCGACCTTAAAGACGGCGCCGGGCTTGACCGCGGCGTAAAATACGCTAAGGTGCTGGCAAGCTCATTTCATAAGGAACTTGCAGATCCAGGAGGGTTCATCCATGCCAAAAAGGATCGCTCTCGTCTTGAGCGGCGGCGGCGCCAAAGGCGCCTTCCAGGTCGGAGCCGAAAAATACGCCCGCGAGGTCAAAGGCTATGACTGGTCGGTGATCTCCGGCGTCTCCATCGGGGCGCTCAACGGCGCCTACCTGGCCATGGGGCGCTCCCTGCGCCTCATGGAGCTGTGGCAGACCATCACCACGGAAAAGGTGTTCGGCCGGCCGCGCACCTGGAACATCGTCGGCCGCATCGTCCGCGGCAGCCCGTCATTCTTCGACGCGTCGCGCTTCCGCCAGTACTTCGACGCGGTCGAACCCGAAGCCATGGTCACGGAACTGCTGGTCGGCGCCGTGTCGCTGACCTCCGGCGAATACCGGGTGTTCCGGCCGGGCGACGCGGGCTTCAAGCAGGCCCTGCTGGCTTCGGCCTCCCTGCCGCCGCTTTTGCCGCCGGTGGCCGTGAATGGCGGCCCGCCGGACATGATCGACGGCGGCTGGCGCTGCGCCTGGCCGCTGGGGTCGGTCCTGGCGGCCGAACCGGACGAGATCGTGCTCATCAACTGCGCCGGACCGGGATCGCTGCCGATCGCCGAGCCGCCGCGGGCCGCGCTGCTCATCAGCCAGCGCTCGGGCGAGATCGCCATGCACGAGCTCTACGAGAACGACATCCGCCAATTCCGGCGGATGAACCGTCTGGTCGAGCAGGCCGCGGCTCGGGGCGTGACGCTCCATGACGCCTCCGGCCGGCCGTACCGGAACGTCCCGCTCACCGTCATCGAGCCGGATGGGCGCCTGGGCGAGACCGTCGATTTCTCGCAGGACAGCATCAAGCGCTCCATC
>Ga0315268_10000127_pt1 | contig 87682 bp, 66 predicted proteins | sample C1_top_MG_FD_204535 | JGI IMG/M metagenome (GOLD analysis project Ga0315268, IMG submission 204535) | Sediment microbial communities from Yellowstone Lake, YNP, Wyoming, USA - C1_top | ecosystem: Environmental > Aquatic > Freshwater > Lake > Sediment | place: USA: Wyoming | collected 2017-08-01
ACGAGGAGAAATTCGTTTGAGTTCACAAGGAAAGAATTTTCTGTTTACGTCCGAATCGGTGACCGAAGGTCATCCGGACAAGATTGCCGATCAGATTTCCGACGCGGTGCTCGATGAGGTGATGAAGAGCGACCCCAAGGGGCGCGTGGCGTGCGAAACGCTGGTCACCACGGGGCTGGCCGTCGTCGCCGGGGAGATCACCACGAGCGCGGTGATTGACTACGACACGCTGGTGCGCGAGGTGATTCGCGGAGTGGGTTACGACCGCGCGAAATACGGCTACGACGCGGACACCTGCGGCGTGATGTGCACCGTCAAGCGGCAGTCGCCGGACATCGCCATGGGCGTGGACACGGGCGGAGCGGGCGACCAGGGGCTGATGTTCGGCTTCGCCTGCGACGAGACCGACGAGTTGATGCCCATGCCGATCCAGCTGGCGCATCGTTTGACGCAGCGGCTGGCGGAAGTGCGCAAGTCCAAGAGCGTGGATTTTCTGCGGCCCGACGGCAAGTCCCAGGTGACCATCGAATATAAGGATGGCCGGCCGGCGCGCATCGATTGCGTGGTGATTTCGACGCAGCACGGGGACAAAGTTTCGAATGAAGTGTTGCGCGAAGCCATCATGGAGTCGGTGATTCGCCCGGTGGTTCCCGCGGCGATGATGGACAAGGGCACCAAGTTTCACATCAACCCCACGGGGCGGTTCGTGATTGGCGGGCCGATGGGCGACGCCGGGCTGACCGGGCGCAAGATTATCGTGGACACGTATGGCGGCTACAGCCGTCACGGCGGGGGAGCGTTTTCCGGAAAAGATCCGTCGAAGGTGGACCGTTCGGCGTGCTACATGGCGCGCTACATCGCCAAGAACGTGGTGGCGGCGGGACTGGCGAGCAAGGCGGAAGTGCAGTTGGCGTACGCGATTGGCGTGGCCGAGCCGGTGTCGGTGATGGTGGAATCGTTCGGCACGGCGACCATTCCCGAAGAAAAAATCACCGCCATCGTTCGCGAGAATTTTTCTCTCACCCCCAAGGGCATCATTGAGGCGCTCAACCTGCGCCGTCCCATTTACAAGGCCACCGCGGCCTACGGCCACTTCGGCCGCACCGGCCCGGGCTTCACTTGGGAAAAGACCGACCGCGCCGAGGCTTTGCGCAAGGCCGCGGGACTTCCTGCGGCGGCGGGCGCGCGCAAGTAGCCGGTTCCATTTCATCGAGATTCGAACATTCATCCAAGAAAAAGAGGAGCACGAGCGTGTCTACAGCTGAACTGAAAAAAGGTGATGTCAAGGATATGTCGCTGGCCGATGCGGGCAAGCGCAAGATTGAGTGGGCGGACCAGCAGATGCCGGTGTTGCAGAACATCCGCAAGCGGTTCGTGAAGGAGCAGCCGCTGAAGGGCATTCGCGTTTCGGCGTGCCTGCACGTGACCAGCGAAACGGCCAACCTGATGATCACGCTGCGGGACGGCGGGGCCGACGTGGTGTTGTGCGCCTCGAATCCGCTTTCGACGCAGGATGAAGTGGCTTCGGCGCTGAACAAGCACTACAACATTCCCACCTATGCGATTAAGGGCGAGGACAACGCGACCTATTACAAGCACCTGTCCGTCGCGCTGGACCACAAGCCACAGATGACCATGGACGACGGAGCGGACCTGGTGACGCTGCTGCTGACCAAGCGCACCGAGCTGGTGCCGCACGTGATTGCGAGCACCGAAGAGACCACTACGGGCGTGATTCGCCTGCGCGCGATGGCCAAGGACGGCACGCTGAAATTTCCGGTGATCGCGGTGAACGACGCGATGACCAAGCACTTCTTCGATAACCGCTACGGCACGGGGCAGTCCACGCTGGACGGCGTGATTCGCGCGACGAACATTTTGCTGGCCGGGCTGAAAGTGGTTGTGGCCGGCTACGGCTGGTGCGGGCGCGGCGTGGCCATGCGCGCGAAGGGCCTGGGCGCGGACGTGATCGTCACCGAAATCGATCCGGTGAAGGGAATTGAAGCGGTGATGGACGGCTTCCGCGTGATGCCCATGGCGCAGGCGGCCAAGGAAGGCGACATCTTCATCACGGTGACCGGCAACAAGAGCGTGATTCGCAGCGAGCATTTCCAGGTGATGAAGAGCGGAGCGGTGGTTTGCAACTCCGGGCACTTCAACGTGGAGATTGATATTCCGGCGCTCGATGCGCTCTCTTCCGGCAAGCGCGAAGTGCGCCCGCTGGTGGATGAGTATCTCACCAAGGACGGGCGAAAGATTTATCTGATCGGCGAAGGGCGGCTGGTCAACCTGGCCACCGCCGAAGGGCATCCCGCTTCGGTGATGGACATGAGCTTCGCCAACCAGGCGCTCTCGGCGGAATATCTGGTGAAGAACGCCAAGGACATGAAGGCGCAGGTGTACGTGGTGCCGGAGCATCTTGACAAGGAGATCGCGCGGCTGAAGCTGGAATCGCTGGGGCATACGCTGGACAAGCTGACGCCGGAGCAGGAGCACTATCTGGCATCGTGGCAGGAAGGGACGTAAACTTTTCGGTTGCGTTGCTTTCCGTTCCGTAAAAAAGTGGTATCCTCCAGGGGCACGGTCACCGTGCCCCTGTTTTTTTGTGCCGGAGAAACTTTTTTGGTGGTTTGCTAACGCGCCATGTGGGATCTATCCGCTCACGCCCTGGACATCGCCCGCTTGCGCGGGGCCACGTACGCCGATGTGCGCGTGATGCACCTGCGGCAGCGCGACCTGACCACCAAGAACGGGCAGGTGGGCACGCTGGCGCAATCGGAATCGATTGGCATGGGCGTTCGCGTGGTGGCCGATGGAGCGTGGGGATTTGCTTCGACGGACAAGCTGACGCGCGAGGGCGTGGTGGCGTGCGCGGCGCAGGCCGTGGCGATTGGAAAAGCTTCGGCGATTGCCAAGCGCGTGGAATTGCGGCTGGCGCCGGAAGACGCTTACGTGGATAGCTGGCAAAGCCCCTTCCGCAAGGACCCGTTCGAAATTCCGCTGGAGGCGCAGATTGCGCTGCTGCTGGCGGCGGATGCTGCGATGCGGCGCGTCAAGGGCGTGACGCTTACCGAGACGGGGATGCAGTTCCGCAAAATTGACTCGTGGTTTTCCTCCAGCATCGGCTCGCGGATTCATCAGAGAAAAATGCAGACGGGCTGCGGCATTGGGGCGACGTCGTTTCAGGGCGAGGAGATTCAGAAGCGCTCGTATCCCAATAGCTTCGGCGGGCAGTATGCGCTCGAAGGGTATGAACTGGTGGAACGGCTGGACCTGGTGAAGCACGCGCCGCGCGTGGCGGAAGAGTGCGTGGCGCTGCATTCCGCCGCGCAGTGTCCGGAGAAGACCGGAACGCTGCTGCTGGACGGCAGCCAGCTGGGCTTGCAAATTCACGAATCGGTGGGGCATCCCATCGAACTGGACCGCGTGCTGGGGCAGGAAGCGAATTTCGCGGGGACGAGTTTTCTGACGCTGGAGAAGCTGAACAAGCTGCGCTACGCCTCGGACATCGTGAACGTGGTGGCCGACGCGCGGCTGGCGCACGGCTCGAGCCTGGGCACGTTTGCCTACGACGACGAAGGGGTTCCCGCGCAGTGCACGGACATCATCAAGGACGGGCAGTTCCGCGGGTACCTTTCGAATCGCGAAACGGCGCATCTCATCGGGCTCGAACGCTCCTCCGGCACGATGCGCACGGAAAGCTGGAACCGCCTGCCGATCATTCGCATGACCAACATCAGCTTGCTGCCGGGCGCGTGGTCGTTTGACGATTTGATTGCGGACACCGACGACGCGATTTTGATGGAGACCAACCGCTCATGGTCGATTGACGACCGGCGCTACCAGTTTCAGTTTTCGACGGAGATTGGCTGGGAGATCAAGGGCGGCAAGCGCGGGCGCATGCTGAAAAATCCCAGCTACAGCGGGATCACCACGGAATTCTGGAACGGCTGCGACGCGATTTGCTCGCGCGACCATTGGACGCTGTGGGGCACGCCGAATTGCGGCAAGGGCCAGCCCATGCAGACGATGGGCACGGGACACGGCGCGGCACCGGCGCGCTTTCGAAATATTCGCATGGGGACGGCGTTCGCCAATACATGAGACGGAAGACACAAAGCCACAAGGGCAAGACGGGGGCAGGGAAGCGCGCTTCCACGCCGGCGCCGGCGCTGCTCTCCGAGAGAGAACTGCGGCGCATCGCGGAGCGCGTGCTGCGGCTGGCCAAAGCGGCGGGAGCGCCGGAAGCGGAAGTGCAACTGGATGAAGTTTCCGATGCGCTGACGCGCTTTGCCAATAACGCCGTGCACCAGAACGTGGCCGAGCGCGGGCTGACGATTTCCGTGCGCACCGTGGCGGACGGGCGCACCGCGCGGGCCACGACCAATCGCACCGACGAGGATTCGCTGCGCGCGGCGATAGACGCGGCGATGTCGCTGGCGCACAGCCAGCCGAAGGATGCGCGGCTGCTTCCTCTGCCCGGCCGGCAAAAGTATGCGCGTGTGAATCGCTTCATTCCCGCGACCGCTTCGATCGCTCCCGAAGACCGCGCCTACGCCGTGCGCGCCGTCTGCGACCTGGCCATTCGCCGCGGGCAGAACGCCGCGGGGATTTTCTCGAGCGGACAGATGCAGACGGCCATCGCCAACTCGCGCGGTCTCTTTGCCGCCTATCGCCAGACGCGCGCGGAATTTTCCATCACCATGCAGGAGGGCGCCGCGGCCAGCTGGGCCAAGGCCAATTCGCCGCGCATCGGCGATATTCATCCGCTGGACCTGGCGGCGCGCGCCAGCGACAAGGCTCACGGCGCGGTGAACGCGCGCGAACTGCCTCCCGGAAAATACACCGTGATTCTGGAGCCTTCCGCGGTTCTCGATCTGCTCGGCTTTCTGGTTTACGATTTTGCGGCGACGGCGCTGGAGGACAAGCGCTCCTGCCTGAACGACCGCATGGGCAAGCAGCTTTTCGGAAAAAATATCACCATCCTCGATGACGTGCAGCATCCGCTGCAGCTGGGCGCGCCGTTTGACGGCGAAGGCATGCTCCGGCAGAGCGTGCTGCTGGTGGAGCGGGGCGTGCCGCGGAATCTGGTCTATTCGCGTTATGCCGCGAAAAAGGTCCGCAAGCAGCCCACGGGGCACGGTTTTCCGCTGCCCAACGATATGGGCGAAGCCCCGGTGAATCTGGTTTTCGGCAGCGGCAAATCGTCGATCGAGGAGATGGTGGCTTCGACGGCGCGCGGACTGCTGGTCACGCGTCTTTGGTATATCCGCGAAGTGGACCCTTACGAAAAGGTGCTGACGGGCATGACCCGCGACGGGTTGTTCCTGGTGGAAAACGGACGCGTCACTTCCGCGGTGCGCAATTTTCGCTTCAATCAGAGCATGATCGAAATGCTGAACAACGTCGAACTGATGAGCCCCGCGGTGCGCGCCGCCGGGGAGGAGTCGTTCGAGATGATCGTTCCGGCGATGAAGGTGCGCGACTTCCGCTTTTCCGAAGTGACCAAGTTTTAGCTTTTTTGCGGCGCTATCGAGCGGTTTTGGTTCACACCGGCACAGTCTTGCCTACCCTAATAAATTCCGATTTGCTGGATTCAAATTCTGCGTTGTACTTCCCGCTGCTGCAACGCCTATAAATGAGTATGGAGATTCGGCCAAACTGGGGCCATCCGGACCATGACGCCTGCGGCACGGGGTTTATCGTGCGCCTGGGCGGTGCTCCGGCGCACGATATCGTCGAGCTGGCGCTGCAATCGCTGGAAAGACTTTCGCATCGCGGCGGTGTGGACGCGGACGGCGCCAGCGGCGACGGCGCGGGGCTGCTGCTTTCGATACCCGATGAGTTTTTTCGCGCACGAGCCGCCGAAGAGGGAATTGCGCTGCCGGCGCAGTTCGGCCTGGGCGTGCTCTTTACGCCGCCATCGCGCGAAAAATGGGCGCGCGAGTCGGTGGAAACCTCCGCGGCCGAGGAGCGGCTGAATTTTCTGGGCTGGCGCGAAGTGCCCGTGCAGGGCGACGCCGTGGGCAGCCAGGCGCTGGGTTCGATGCCGCGCATTTTGCAGTTTTTCATCGGAGCGCCGGAAACTGCTCCCTCCGCGCTGGCGTTTGAATCGCGGCTGGCGCATCTGCGCAAGCGCGCGGAGTCGCTGGTTCCCGATGGCGCCTATTTCTGTTCGCTCTCGTCGCGCACGGTGGTCTATAAGGGACTGCTCACGCCGGGACAGTTTCCGCGGTTCTACAGCGATCTCCGCGACACGTCGTTTGAAACCACGTTTGCGATTTTTCATCAGCGTTATTCCACCAACACGCAGCCTTCCTGGCATCTCGCGCAGCCTTTCCGCTACATCGCGCACAACGGCGAAATCAATACCATCGTGGCCAACCGCCGCTGGCTGCGCGCGCGGGAACGCGGCCTGCGCGCGCAGTTGGGCGTGGACTCCTGGTTCCGCGTGATCGAGCCCAACGTCAGCGATTCCGCCAGCATGGACAACGGCTTTGAGATCGAGCTTCTGCTGGGGCAATCGCCCGACCGAGCCTTGCTGCGCCTGCAGCCTCCGGCCTTTGAAAACGATCCCACGATTTCCGCCGCCGCGCGCGCGGCCCTGGAAACGCTGTGCGGCTCGGAAGCTCCCTGGGACGGCCCCGCGGCGCTCATCTTCAGCGACGGCGAATATGTCGGCGCGAAGCTGGACCGCAACGGCCTGCGTCCGCTGCGTTATCTGCGCACGCGCGACGGCCTGGTGATCGCCGGTTCGGAAGCCGGGCTGATCGACGTTCCCGAATCGCGCATTGCCGAACGCGGCCGCCTGGGCCCCGGCGAAATGATTCTGGTGCATCCCGCCTCGGGCGAACTTTTCCGCTGGGCCGACGTGCTCGAACGCGTGGCCGAATCCGTCCCGCCCACCGGCGCCGCGCTGCGCCGGCGCATCGCGCCGGGCGAATCCGCGCCGCAGCCGCCGCGGGAGCCGCAACGCATGGCCGCCGCGATGGGCTGGACCGACGACCAGTTCAAAGTTCTTTTTTCCGGCATGGCCAAGGGCAAGGAAGCCGATTGGAGCATGGGCGACGACGCTCCGCCCGCGTTTTTGTCCTCGCAGCCGCGCCCGCTCTGGGATTACTGCAAGCAGCGCTTTGCGCAGGTCACCAATCCTCCCATCGATCCGCTGCGTGAAGCGCACGTCATGTCGCTCGACCTGCATCTGGGCGGCAACGTGGTGCTGGGATCGCCGCTGCTGGATGCCGCGCAGCTCGCCGAACTCACGGCGCTTTCCGGCCCGGTGCAGCGCGTGGATTTTACTTTTTCTGCAGCTGACGGCGTCTTGGGCGCGCGACGTGCACTCTCCTCCCTCTCCGCTACCCCGGTAGAGGTCGGCGCGCGCCCGGGGCTTATCCTGCTTACTGATCGCGGCGCGGGCGCGGAGCGTTGCGCTCTGCCCGCTCTGCTGGCCGTTGCGGCCGTATGGAAGGCGATGGTCGCGGCGGATCTGTGGGATGTGCCCCTGGTGGTGGAAACGGGCCAGGCGTTTGATACGCATCACATCGCGCTGCTGGTGGCCGCGGGCGCTTGCGCCGTGCATCCATGGATGGCGCTGCATTTTGCCGCGGGCGCGGAAGAAGGCGCTGCGCTGCGTTACCGCAAGGCTTTGGAAGCTGGGCTGCGCAAGGTGCTCTCGCGCATGGGCATCTCCACGCTGGCCAGCTATCGCAACAGTCATCTGTTTGAAATCATCGGTATCGAGGAGGAAGCCTGCGCCGAATTTTTCGAGGACGCCGCCGGCTATCTGGGCCGCAAGCGCCTCGACAGCATTCTTGACGATTATCTGCGCGTGCATTTCGCCGCCTGGTCCGCCGAAGCGTTTGCCCTGCCCGATGGCGGCCTGTACCGCTTCCGCAAGGGCGGCGAGCGCCACGCCAGCTCTCCGGACGTGGTGCGCCGCATGCAGGCGCTGGTGAAATCGCCGGACGCCGCGAATTTTGAGGCCTTTGAAAAGCTGGGCATTCGCTCCGAGCCGATCTCGGTGCGCGACATGCTCGGACTGGTTCCCGGGCGGCCGGTTCCGCTCTGGGAAGTGGAGTCCGAGCAATCCATCCTGCGCCGGTTCAGCACGCAGGCCATGTCGCTCGGTTCGCTCAGCCCGGAGGCGCATCGCACGCTGGCGCTGGCGATGAACCAGCTCGGCGCGCGCAGCAATACGGGCGAGGGCGGGGAAGATCCGGAAATCTATCGCCGCGAACCGGCCGCCGCGAACAAGATCAAGCAGGTCTCCACCGGCCGATTTGGCGTCACCGCCGAATATCTGGTGAACGCCGAGGAGCTGGAAATCAAGATGGCTCAGGGCTCGAAGCCCGGCGAGGGCGGGCAGCTTCCCGCGCACAAGGTCACCGCTTATATCGCGCGCATCCGCCACGCCGTGCCCGGGACGCCGCTGATATCGCCGCCGCCGCATCACGATATTTACAGCATCGAGGATCTGGCGCAGCTCATCTACGATCTGCGGGCCATCAATCCCCGCGCGCGCATCGGCGTCAAGCTGGTCTCCGGCACGGGCGTGGGCATCATCGCCGCGGGCGTGGCCAAGGCCGGGGCGAACATCGTCACCATCAGCGGACACGACGGCGGCACGGGATCTTCTCCGCTCAGCTCCATCAAGAACACCGGCCTGCCCTGGGAACTGGGCCTGCGCAGCGCGCACGAAGTGCTCACGCGCACGGGCATGCGTTCGCGCGTCACGCTGCGCGTGGACGGTGGATTGAAATTCGCGCGCGACGTCGTGGTGGCTTCGATTCTCGGCGCCGATGAATTCGGTTTTGGCACCGCCGCGCTGCTGGCCATCGGCTGCGTCATGGCCCGCCAGTGCCACCTGAACACCTGCCCGGTGGGCATCGCCACGCAGGACGAAACGCTGCGTGCGCGCTTCGCCGGCAAGCCGGAAATGGTGGCCGCGTATTTCCGCTCGCTTGCGCAAGAAGTGCGCGAATGGCTCTCGCGCCTGGGCGTGCACTCTCTCGATGAACTGATTGGCGACGAAACGCGCCTGCGCGCGCGCTCGACCGAGGACGCCGGCTGGCTGAAAACGTTTCTGGACCCGCCGCCGCGCACCGCCAGCGGGCGCGTCGAATGCGCCCCGCGGCAGGTTCCCGACGGTTACGACATCGTTTGGCACCCCGGCCGCGAAGGCGGCGGACGCTCGAGCGTCATCACCCTGCGCAACTCGCATCGCACCATTGGCGCGCGCTGGACGGGAGAATCCGTCAAGCGCACCGCCGCTGCTCCTGCTGCGCCGCCTTCCGGCGAAAAACATCTCGCGGCGTTCCGCGGCGTGGTGGGGCAGAGCTTCGGCGCCTTCCTCGTCTCCGGCATCACGCTGCAGCTCACCGGCGAGGCCAACGACTATGTGGGCAAGGGTCTTTGCGGCGGCACCATCGCCATCACCGCCGGCGCACGCGCTTCGCGCCGCGGCGACGTGCTCGCCGGCAATACGATTCTTTACGGCGCGACCGCGGGCCAGCTTTTCGTCGCCGGGCGCGTGGGCGAGCGCTTTGCCGTGCGCAATAGCGGCGCTCTGGCCGTCATCGAAGGCGCGGGCCAGCACGCCTGCGAATACATGACCGCCGGCGTGGCCGTGATTCTCGGCTCGACCGGATTGAATTTCGGCGCGGGCATGACCGGCGGCCTGGCCTATCTCGCTTCCGACGCCGAGCACGGCCTCAATCGCGAGTTCGTCTCCCTCCTCCCACCGCAAAAGGAAGAAGAGGAGTGGCTGCGCCTGGTTCTGCGCGAGCACGTGCGCCTGACGGGCAGCGCGCGCGCGGCCAAGCTTCTCGCACAAAAAGATACGCTGCCTCTGTGGCGCGTGCAGCCTCATCAGCTTCCGTGTTCACCGGAAGTCACATGGGAGCCGGTTCTTGCGCGGCTGCGCGGCGAGGCTCCCGCCTGCGCCTCTTCCCCGGAGGGCCCTTCTTCCATTACCACTGCCGCCGTTGGCGTCTGAGAGCCGGGATTCGCTCCCGCACGTAAGAAATCTTTTTTACCCCAGAATCAGCTATAATTGCGAAGTACCTTTTTGACTATGGACTTCGACCAGCTCACTACTTTTGTGCAAGTGGCCAAGCTCGGGAGCTTCTCCCGCGCCGGGCAGAAGGTGTTCCGTTCGCAATCCGCGGTGAGCGCGCAGATCCGCCAGCTGGAGCAGCATTACGGCGCCAAGCTGCTCGACCGCACCGCCCGTTCCGTCCATCTCACGCCCGCCGGCGAAGCCCTTCTCGATTACGCCGTGCGCCTGCTGCGCCTGCGCGACGAATCGCTGCAGGCCGTGGCCGACCGCAGCTCGTCCGTGCAGGGACCGCTGGTTTTTGGCGCCAATGAGGCCACCTGCCTTTACCTCCTGCCGGAGATTTTCGCCGAATACCAGAAGCGCTATCCGCTGGCGCAGATCAGCATCTACCGCAATTTCAGCCACAAGATTCTGCAGCGCATCGAGGACGGTTCGATTGACGTGGGCATCGTCACGCTGCCGGTGCGCTCGCCCAACCTGCGCATCCATCATCTCTTTCGCGATCGCCTGATGCTCATGGTCAGCCCGCGCAATCCGCTGGCCAGCCGCAGCAAAGTCACCCTGCGCGAAGTCGCCGAACAGCCGCTGATTTTTCCCAAGACCGGCTACACGCGCCAGGTGCTCGACAAGATGTTTCGTCCGTACCGCTCGCGCGCCCATGTGGCCATGGAGCTGCCCAGCATCGGCATGATTAAGAAATTCGTGGCCGCCAATGCCGGCGTTTCCTTCATCAGCGACACGTTTGCGCACGACCAGGTCAAGGCCGGCGAGGTCAAGCTAATTGCCGTCGAGGGCGTGGAGTTGTACCGCGAACTCGGGCTGGTTTACCGGCGCGACCGCAGCCTCCCGCGCACCGCGCAGGCGCTGATTGCCCTCATCCGCGAGCACCGCAAGGCCAACCCCGCCGCCGGTTCTTCGCCGGGCGATGCGCCGCCGGAAAAAACTTCCCGCAAACGTTCTTCCTGAAAAGTTTGTTTCGGCGCCGGCGGAACAAGGCCGCCGTGTGTTTGGAATTGGTGAATGCCGCGGTTACTGCGCGTGGAAATCCATGCTGGAGATGGCGTGCGAGATGATGTTCTCCTGAATCTGGATGAGGTCGGAATCGGCGAAGGTGATGCCCAGAATGGTGAAATACTCCTTGCCGCGCGCCACCACCACCAGCCGCCCGGACCAGTCGTGCTCGCTTTCCACTCCGCGGTAGCGGATCTCCACCGCCGTCAATCCCCCCACCTGCGTTTTCTTTTTTCCTAGAGGGCGGTAGTTTTCGTAGCCTTCGCGCAGCCGCGCTTCGATCGCGGCCGCCGCGGCATCCAGAGGCTCCTTCGCGGTTTCCACCCCGGCGATGAGCATCGTCGAGTGGTCTTCGGTGCCCATGGCCACCACGGCGTTGGGCAGCGCCCGGCGCGCATCCTCGATCAAATGCCAGCTCGGCGCCTTGTAGAAGCGGAATCCGTGCGTGTGGTTGGTGTAGATGTTGCCCTGCACATCTTCGCGAACCGGCGGCGGCTCGGCCACCGGCGGCGAAGCCGGTGATGTCGCGGGAGAATTTGCCGGAGAGTTTGCCGGAGGCGGTACGGACGAAGACGCGATGGTGACAGGAGCCGCCGGCGCGGTGGGCACGGCCACGCGCGTGGCCGGCTTGGAGGACGAATCGGGCGTCATGGGAATGGTTTGCGCGGGCGGCGCGGAGGAAGCGCGCTTTGCTTCTTCTTTCTTTTCTGTTTTCGGGGAGCGAGGAGAGGCGTCCGCGGCCTTTTCTGCTTCAGTTTCCGTTTTTCCGCCCGGCGCGGGGTCGATCTTTGACGTTTCTGGTTTCTCGGAATTGTCCGAGGCGGTTTCCTCTTCGGTGCCAGGCTTGCCTGTGCTTTTTTTCGCCGGTTTGGCCGCTGCTTTCGGTTTCGTGACCGAAGGAAGAATGCTGGCAATCTTGCTTTTCTCGATGAGCACGAATCCAAAGTCGGTCTTGACCTTGAACAGGTTGTCTTCGAAGCCCACGATTTCGCCGCGGATGCTCTTGCCGCTGCGCAGGCGAATCTCATCGGCGGCGGCGGGCCAAGCCAGGCCCAGCAGTGCCGTGAGCAACGCGAGACGCGCCGGGAGCCGTGCGGGGACACGCATGAAAAAAGTATGGCCCGCGCCGCGCGCCCCCGCAAGGTTTACGCGCGCGGTGGTGTCCGGCGCGCCACCTCCGCCAGCAGCGCGCGCACCCGCGCGGCCACCCGCTCCAGTTCGGCCAGCGCGGCGGTCAGCCGCGCGCGGCTTTCCTCCGGCAATTGTCCGCGCAACTGCCCCAGCGCCAGGGCCTCCCCCAGCAGGCGCAGGTGCGCGCGGTTGCGCGGATTCAGCCGTTCCCATAGCCGCCGCTTGGCGCTGCGATTTTGCCCTAGCCATTCCTCGCCGGTGCTTTCCGGGCGGCCGGCGGTGGGCTCCGTAAGCGTTTCTTTTTTCGCTGCATCTTGCCGAATCATGATCGTTCCTGTTGAAACTCGAAACTCACCTCTCTCTGGCGGGTTCTTCCGAATTTCGATTTTCGTATTTCGAATTTCGTCTTTCCCCCTACCGCAGCGCTTCCAGTCTCTCGCAGCGAATCAACCCGCCCGTCTCGACGCGCCCGCTCACCCGCAGCGCCCGCGTCTCAAACGCCAGCCCGCCGTAGCGCTCGTACACGCCGGGAAAGAGCACCGCCTCGAAGAGGCCGCGCTGGTCCTCCAGCGTGAGGAACATCATGTTGCGGTGGTTCTTCGTGCCCACCTGGCGGTAGGTCACCAGCCAGCCGCACAGCTCCGCGCGTTTGCCGCGCAATTCGTCCAGCGCGTCGCTCCAGGCTTCGCCGTTGCGCGGGAAGAAATCCAGCGGGTGCCCGCTGACGCATACCTCCAGAATCTCCCGCTCGTAGCGCAGCTTCTGCTCCGCGGTGTATTCCGCCGCGCGCATCTCCGGCGGCGCGGGCCCATCCTCTTCCGGCGCGGCGGCGAAGAGGCCCGGCGCGGCGGGGAGCAATGCGCCGTTTTTGCGCAGCAGGTTCCAGCGCCACAGCATTTCCGGCCGGGTCAGCGCGCCTACTTCGTCGAGCGCGCCGCATTTCACCAGCGCTTCAATCTCATCCCGTTCGAGCGGCACGCGCCGCAGAAACTCGTCGAGCGAACGGAACGCTCCGCCGGTCTCTCGCTCTCGCAGGATGACCGCGATGGTCTCTCCGCGCAGCCCCCTCACCTGCATCAGCCCCACGCGCATCGCCGTTTTTTCTCCCGTGCGGGCCTCCGCCGTGTACTCCCGGCGCGAATGATTCACCGACGGCAGGCGCACGGCGATGCCCCAGCGCTTGGCCTCCTCGACGTACGCCGAAACGTGATAGAACCCGGCCCCTGCGCTGCACATCGCCGCCAGAAACTCCGCCGCATGGTGCGCCTTCAGATAGGCCATGCGGTAGGAGAGGTCCGCGTACGCCGCCGCATGGGCCTTGCAGAAGCCGAAGCCCGCGAATTTCTCCACCATCTGCCAAGTCTCTTCTCGCGCCTTTCCGGCCAGGCCCATCTGTTCGGCGGCCTTCAGGAATTTTCCGCGCAGACGTTCGCGTTCGCGCTGCCCGGAAAACTTCGCCGCCGAGCGCCGTACGATGTCCGCCTCGGCCAGTGACATGTTTCCCACCGCCTGCGCGATGCGCATCACCTGCTCCTGGTAGATGCACACGCCCAGCGTGTCCCCGAGAATTTCCTTCAGCGACGGATGCGCGTACGTCACCGGCTCCTCCCCGCGCAGGCGCTTCAGAAATAGTTCCTTTGAGCCGTATTCCGAAGCTCCCGGGCGAATCAGCGCCAGCGCCGCGGCGATTTCCTCGAGCGTGCGCGCGCGCATGGTGCGCAGCAGCCCGCGCATGCCCGGCGACTCGATCTGAAAAACGCCCAGCGTGCGCCCCGCGGCCAGCATCGCGCACGTCGCGGGATCGTTTTCCGGGATGGCCGCGAAATCGATTTTCTCGCCGCGCGTTTGTTCGATGCCCGCGAGCGCCAGCGACATGGTGGTCAGCCCGCGCTGCCCCAGCAGGTCCATTTTGATCAGCCCCAGCGCCTCGATGGCGTTCATGTCGTACTGCGTCACCACGATGCCCTTGGCCGCGCGCTCGAGCGGCGCCAGTTGCGTGAGCGGCTGCGCGGCAATCACCGTCCCGCAGGAATGAATTCCCAGGTGCCGCGGCGTCTCGTCCAGCCGTTCGGCCACTTCCAGGATCGTGCGCCACGGCTCGTCGCCCACCGGCAGATGGCGGCATTGCGGCAGCGCGGCGATGGCCGCGCGCATCTCGCGCACCGCCCGGTGCGGCAGTTTTCCGGTGAACTGGCGCACCTCGCCCGGGGCCACGCCGAAGACCTTGGCCACCTCGCGAATGGCCAGCCGCGCCTGCATGGTGATGAAGCTCCCGATCATGGCCACGTGCTCCGCGCCCCAGCGGCGGTAGACGTATTCAAGCAGCTCGTCGCGCCGCGCCCCGCAAATATCCAGGTCAATGTCCGGGCAGTCGCCGCGCTGCTCGTTCAGGAAGCGCTCGAAATAAAGCCCCCAGCGCAGCGGGCAGACCGAGGAGATTTCCAGGCAATAGGTGACGATGGAACTGGCCGCCGAGCCGCGCGCCACCGCCGGAATCCCGCGCTCGCGGGCCTCGCGGGCGATGTCCCACACCAGCAGAAAATACGGCGCCAGCCGCAGCTTTTCGATCACTTCCAGTTCGCGCGTCAGCCGCGCCAGCACCTCCGGGCGCAAAGGCTGATAGCGCCGCTGCGCACCGGCGAAACTCAGCTTCCACAAATAGGAAAACGGCGTCTCGCCCCGCGGCACGGGAAACTCCGGAAAGATTGTCCGCCCCAGTTCCAGGTGCAGATTGGCCCGCTCGGCGATCTCCTCCGTCGCCCGCAGCGCCCCCGCGCCTCCCGGCTGCTCGGCAAAGAGCCGCTCCATCTCCGCCGCGGGCTTGAACCACGCCTCGCCGCTGGCGATCTCCGGCGGCGCGACCGTGGTCAGCAACCCGCCCGTGCGGATGGCGTTGACCACCCGGTGATGCAGATGCTCCTCCGCCCGCAAAAAATGCACGTTGTTCGTAGCCACCAGCGGAACGCCCAACTCCCGGCCCAATTCCGCCGCCGCCCGCAGCGCCCGCCCGTCTCCGGGCGCCAGCAGGCGCACTTCGATGTACAGCGCATCGCCGTAGATTTCCTTCAGCAGGGCAGCGGGTGCCGCGTGACTGGTGACTCGTGATTCGTGGTTGGGGACCAGGGCGATGACTCCTGTGCTGTGCTCCGCGAGCGTTTCCATCGAAACAGCCGCCCCGTCCAACTGCCGCTGCGTCACCAAGCGGCATAAATTGCCGTACCCCTCGGCATTCGCTGCCAGCAACACCAGCGGCACGCACGCCGCATCCCGAATTTCGCATTTCGAATTTCGAGTTTCGCCTTTCGAAACCGGCAGCGCCGCCTCCAGCGCCACCTCCAGCGCCACCCCCACAACCGGCTTCACGCCCGCCTTGCGCGCCGCCTGATAAAACGGCACCGCCGCATACAGTCCGTCCGTGTCCGTCAGCGCCACCGCCGGCATCTTCTCCGCCGCGGCCGCGGCCACCAACTCCTCCGGCGAACCCACCCCGCGCAGGAACGAATAGTGGCTGTGACAATGGAGATGGATGAACATGAGGTTTCGTGACTCGTGACCAGCGCAGAGACACTCGCGCCAAGCGACTCTTCCACAAGTCACCCGTCACGAGATGCGCGGGCGCACACCTTTCCGTCGATTCCATTCAAGGTAGGGGAGGGAAGTAAGAAAAAACTACCGCGACAAACACGGCGTCGAAAGCACCAGCCCATCGGGCTTCGTCGCATAGTGCTCGCGCAGCTCGAGGCCCTTGCCGTAAAAGACCGCGTTCCAGCCGTAGCGCCCGCGCACGCGGTCCACGCCGCGGTGGAGCACCTGCCGCCGGTTGGCATCCGCGTCGAAGAGCAGTTGCTGGCGGCGGTCGGCTTCGAGATTCATCACGCTGACGCCCACCAGGCGCACGGCCACGCGCCGGGTAAACATCTCGCCGAAAAGCTGCTTCGCCGCGCACAGCAGTTCACGCTCGTCGTTGGTGGCCTGCGGCAGCCGCACGGTGCGCTGTTCGGTCAGGTGATCGGCGTAGCGCAGGCGCACGCCGATGGTGCGCGCCTGCCGCCGGCTATCGCGCAGGGTCGAGCCGATGCGCTCGCTGAGGTATTCCATCAGCCCGCCCAGAAATTCCGTGTCAATCGTTCCGCCCTCGATGGTGGTCTCCCGCGAAATCGATTTCGCCGCGCCCGCCGCTCCGCGCGCAGGCTCCACCGCGCGCTCGTCCACTCCCCGCGCGCGCTCCCAGATCTGCCGCCCCACGGCCACGCCAAAAACCGCCTCCAGCGCCGCCATCGGTATCCGCCGCAGTTCGCCAATCGTGCGCACGCCGCGCTCGGCCAGCGTGGCCGTGTGGGCGTGCCCGATCCCCGGCAGCTTTTCGGCTGGCAGCGGCGCTAAAAACTCCTCTTCGCCGCCCGGGGCCACGATATGGAACCCGCGCGGCCGCTGGATGCGCGAAGCGATCCCCGCCACGGTCTTGCTTGTCGCCGCGCCCACGGAGACCCCCAGCCCGGTCTGCTCGAGCACCTCCGCCTGCATGCGCCGCAGCGTTGCCGGAAAGTCCGGATAGAGCCGCTCCGTGCCGCGAAAATCCAGATAGAAATCGTCCACCGCCGCCGTCTCCACCGCCGGCGTGTAGCTCTCCAGGATACGTCGCACCCGCTCGGCAAACCGCGCGTAGTGCTCGTACTGCCCCGGCACGACGATCGCCTTTGGACAAATCCGCAGCGCCTCGCGGAAGCTCATCGCCGTGCGCACCCCGCGCCTCTTGGCTTCGTAGCTCGCCGAAGCCACCACCCCGCGCCCCACCAGCACGGCCTTCCCACGCAGCCGCGGGTTGAGCACCTGCTCGACCGAGGCGAAAAACGCGTCCACGTCCATGTGGACAATGCCGGGGAGGGGTGACGGGTGACAGGAAACCTTTGTAGCGCCAGGCTTTAGCCTGGCATCTTCGGGGTGGCAGTGCAGGGTAGTGACTGGTGACTCGTGGCAAGACGTGAGCCCCACATCCTCTCGCCGCTCTTCCACTTTCTCAACAACAGAAATGCTCGTTTCTTCGCATACATGCATGGCAGCCCCCGGCAGGGAAGCGCCGGCCGCCGCCAGCGTGCCTCCGGCGGTTTTCCAGCCCGTGCGCACGGGAATCAACGGGCGGCGGCCGGCTCGGCGGGTCTTATCGACCATGGAGCCGGCACGCCGCCCGCTCCCGTTTCCTCTACCAGCCCGCAGTATAGCGAAGAAAAAGCGAAAGTCAAGAGGTTTCCTGCGGAAGTTAACTTAGAACACCCGCCCCAGCCGGAAAAACCATTTCTGGTGCCCGGTATCCCCGTAGCTGCCCCCGATAAAAATCGGCCCGATGACGGTTTCCGTCAGGAAGCCGGCGGACATGTCGTCGGGGAGGCGCGGCAGAGGCGCTCCCGTGCTGGTGGCTCCGTTCACTTTGCCGATTTCGTACTGCGCCGTGAAATACAGCTTGCGGCCCACGAAGCGCGGCAGGGTCATCAGACTGCGCATATAGCCCGCCTGAAAGAGAAAATACTGGTTCCCGCGCATCTCGTTCAGCCCGTAGGCCCCCAGCCGCTCGGGGCCGCCCAGAAAAAACTGCGGCAGTCCCGTCTGCTGGTAGCCGAACGTCGAGCCTCCCGAGGACTGTAGAAAGAAGGAATTGTTTTTCGACGTCGGCACAAAGAAACCGGTACGCAACTCGAGGGAAGGGAAGTTGCCGGCCGAGCCGGGGGCTTCCTTATACCAGTGGAAATTCATGTCCACACGCACGCCCCGCCGCGGAATCACCGGGCTATCGGTCCAGTCCGTGCGGAAGCGCACCCGCACGCCGCGCCAGTCCTCGTTGAGGGCCGGCAGCAGCGGCAGGCCGCTGCGCAGTTTGTTGCTGTAGTACCCGCCTTCATAGCCCACGCGCAGTTCGTTGAAGCGGTTGAAGGCATATCCCAGGTCCGCCCCGCCCTCCGCCCGGTTCACGCGGTATTCCGCCTGGGGATCGTTCTGCGCGTAAATCTTCAGCGCGGCGTTGCTGCCCCCGGCGCTCAGCGAGAGGAACCAGCGGCTGCTTGCCGTGAGCGGGTGATAATATTCCGTGTAAATCCCATACTGCGAACCCAGCAGGAAATCCGTGCGCCATTCCGAGCGGTACCCGCCCAATCCCTGAAAGCTCAGCCGCGCGCCCAGCGTGAAGCTCACGTCGCCGGCCTGCGAGCCGGACAGCTCCAGCCCCGGCTGCAGCGTGGGCGGCGCGTAGTTTTTTTCCTCCACGTCAATGAGCAGCCCCGTCCGGCCGTCGCGTTCGGTCAAGCGGTATCCCGCGCGGTCGAAGCGCCCCGTGCCCGTCAGTTGCGTCAGGTCGGCGGCGATCTTTTTTTCGTCCAGCGGATTTCCGATGTGTTTCCGCAGCGCCTGTTCAATCGCCCGCGCGGCTGCGGCGCTCGTTCCCCGCACCTCGATAAACTGCGGCGCGGGCACGCTGCGGATCTTGCGCGCTTCCCGCTGCTTCACGTATTCGTCCCACGCGGCGTCGTCCAGCGCGTAGGGCGCGAGCGCCTGCGCATTGGCTTCCGCCGCCTGCACCCCCAGGCCGATGATCTCTCCGATTTTTTCGTAGACCGTCGAAATCCGCTCGCCCATGTCCACGCGGATCACCAAGTCCGCGCCGGCCAGTCCCCGCCGCTCGGTTTCATTCACCATGATGTCCGCGGAGCGGTTCATCACCTGCACCAGCGACTGCAGTTTCTTCCCGTCCGGATCTTTGGTGTCCAGATGCACGGCAATCACGATGTCCGCGCCCATCTTGCGCGCCACGTCCGTTGGCAGGTTGTCCACCAGCCCGCCGTCCACGTAAATCCTGTCTCCCGAATGCACCGGATTGAGTATGCCCGGCAGCGCCGTGGTGGCCCGCAGGGCCTCGCCCAGGGGCAACGGGTCGTCGTCCGGAAAGACCGTTTTCTTCCCGCTGGCCAGTTCCGTGGCCACGCACCGGAAAGGAGTTGGCAGGGTGTCGTAGTTGGTCACCTGCGAATAGGCCATGGTCTCCCGCGCGATGATCAAGCCCCCGTTGTGCCCGCTGTTGAGCGCCGGCGGCAGGCTCGCTCCGTGGCGCAATCCCAGCACCATCGCGTTGGGATAGGCGCGCTGGTCCTCCTTCCTGCGGAACGACAAATCCTCATACGGCATCCGCGTGGCGAAGACCGTATCCCAATCCGTGCTGGACACCAGCTCGCGCAGCTCCGCCGGACTTTTCCCCGCCGCGTAGAAGCCCCCCACCAGCCCGCCCATGCTCGTTCCCGCGAGGTAGTCCACCGGAATGTGGTGCTTCTCGAACCACTCCAGCACTCCGATGTGCGCCATGCCCAGCGCCCCGCCGCCCTCCAGGGCCAGGCCGATCTTCAGCCGCGTCTTCGGTTTGGGCGTCTCCGCCGCCGCGGGGGCAGGCTTCGCCACCGCTTCCGGCGTGGCGTTCGCCGCAGGGTTTGGCGCAGGATTCGGCGCCGGCTCCTGTCCGCGCGCCGCTCCGCCCAGGGCCAGCCCCAGGAGCACAGCCACGGCGCATGTTTTGGCCTTAAACGTCAATGGCATGCCTTTCCTTGCAGTGTAACGCGAAGTGTCTCTATCTCGGATGCTTCTTCTCCCGTTTTGTTTGTTCTGGATACGGGCCGCCCCGCTGTTTTATAGTCACCGAGAGCGTCAAGGAAATCACTCAAAAACTCGAAACTCCCCTCCACCCGTGCGCCTCTTGCGAATTTCGATTTTCGCATTTCGAATTTCGTCTTTTCTCTTACAGTCCCCCGCCAAACCGCCCCGGCCGCACCCGCGTCATATCCATCCCCGGCTTCTCCCCGCGCACCAGTTGCGCCGCCATCCGTCCGGTGATGGGTCCCAGCGTCATTCCCAGCATGGCGTGGCCCGTGGCATAAAGCAGATTTTCGTAGCGCTCCGACCAGCCAATGATGGGCAGTCCGTCCGGCGAACAGGGCCGGTCGCCGCTCCACGGCTCGATCCCTTCCACCGCAATCGGCCGCGTCAGATACGCGCCCAGCTTCTTCACCACCGCGCGCGCCCGCCGCGCATCCGCCGGTGCGCCCGGCGGCACCAGCTCGAGCGTGCCCCCGATGCGCAATCGATCCATCATCGGCGTCAGCAATCCCTTGGCTTCGCCGAACATGATCGTCCGCTCCGGCCAGTTGTCCGCGCGCGGCATGGTGAAGGAATAGCCCCGCCCCGCCTGCACCGGCAGATGGATGCCCAGCGGCTGCGCCAGCCGCGGCGAGAGCGCTCCTCCTGCCAGGATCACCGCGGACGCCTCGATGTCTCCCGCGCTCGTCCGCACCCCGCTGATTCGTCCGCCGCTGGCCTCCATCTTTTCCACCGCGCAATTCTCCCGCAGCACCGCTCCGGCCTTCATCGCCGCCGCGGCCATGGCCCGCACAAACTTTGCCGGCACGATGTGCCCGTCCTGCGGGAAGAAGAGACTGCCCGCGATTCCCGGCGCCGCGCACGGCTCCAGCGCGCGGGTCTCTTCCGGTCCCAGTGTCTCTACCCGCAGCCCCATCCTCCGCAGCAGTTCGGCCGATTCCCGCGCGTCCTCCAGCCCCTCCTGCGTGGCAAATATTTCGATGGACCCCTTCTGCGTGTATCCGTATTCCGCTCCGTGCTCCGCCGCGAACTCCGCATGCAGCCGCGCGCTTCCCAGCGTCAATTGCGTCAGCGCCGCCGTGGCCGGCTCCAGGTTGCTCGCCCGGCACGCCCGCCAAAATTGCCACAGCCAGCGCAGCAGCCGCGCATCCGCCCGCAGCGTCAGCGCAAACGGGCTTTCCGCGTCGAACATCCAGCGCAACCCCTTGCCCACCACCCCTGGCGCCGCCAGCGGAATGCTGTGGCTCGCAGCCAGCAGCCCCGCGTTTCCGTACGAGCACCCCGAGCCGGTCTCCCCGCGTTCCAGCAGCACCGCCGCGATTCCCGCGCGCGCCAGCTCATACGCGCAGCACACCCCGATCACCCCGCCCCCGATGATCACCACCGGCTTCCCGCTCCCCATCGCTTCCCCTCGCTCTCCCTTGCTCGGTGCTTCCCGCAGGGATGTGCTCCCGGCCGCCATCCCGCTCTCTTTTTATCATGACACGCCGGCTTGCAACGCCCGAACTCCCCTAGAAACACATGGCTCGAAATTCGAAAATTGCGGCAATAGTACTCCGCTGCGGATGTGACCAAACAGGATATAGCCGATTGGGAGTCTCTTTGCCATTCCGCAGTGCCCCTCATTGCCGGGCCGGCGTATTCTTGTCTCGTTGTCGCTTGGTTTGGCAATAAGGAGGTATCTTCACAATGCGTATTGTACGTTCGCTCCTGCCCGTCCTTCTCCTGCTCTTGCCCGTCGCCGCCTATTCTCAGGTTCGCTACGAGGATATCCCCACTCCCAAGGGCGTATGCGTGGGTCCGGGAGTCACCCGGGACTGCAAGATCATCCCCTCGGGCCCCGCGGTTCCCGCCGGTCCTTCTCCCGAGGAACTCCGCAAAATGCACGAGGCGAAGGACCTGGATGAAGCCACCCAGGATGCCTACGATCATGGCGTGGATGCCTACGAAAAAGGGGATTGGGACGCGGCCATCGCCTCCTTCAAGGAAGCGTTGGACTACAGCCCGGACGATCCCGACATCCTGAGAAGCCTCCACGTTGCTCAACAGCGGGCCGACGCCGCACGCGCCGCGCGGGCCGCGGCAGCCGCGGAGGCCGCGCGGCAGTTGGTGAGCGTGGATCACCATTCCGAACAAGCCCCCAAGCTTTCTTCCAACGAGGCCATGAGCAAAGAGGCCGGCCGCGGATTCGATACCGCGGGCAAAGCCGCGGGCACTATCCCTGTTCCCGCTGTTTATGCAGGCAGTGGCGGCTCCAAGGACCCGGTTGTGCCGTCCGCAAAGCGCACCCCGGCGATCGCCAAAATGGAGCGGGAACGCAGAGCGATTCGAAAAGAGGCGGCCGTTCTCCAGGAAAAACTAAAAACGCTCGATCCCGCCAAGGATGCCGTGGAAATCAGCAAGGTCAAGCAGCAGCAGAGCGTCCTCGACAATAAAGTGCATTTTCTGAATTTTTCCATCGGTGAACAGGTGCGTACACCGGCGCCGGCCGCGCCGCCGCCCGCGAAAACGGAAAAATAGCGACCTCAAGAGTTGGAAGTCCATGTCGTGCTTTAAGGAGAGCACTCTATGATTCGAAAAAAAGATCGCGGACGATTGCCGGTCTTGGGGGCAACGGTTCTATGTTTCGCGGTTGTCCTGGGTCTGGCCTCCTGCATACCCCCGCCCAGCAATCGCCGCACCACCCGCCGGGGACCGACGGCGCCGGGGCTCTATAGCTTGACAGGCTGGTATGGATCAAGCTGGGGCGTGGATATCAACGGCGAAGTCGGACACCCGCTCACCATTGGCGGCCCGACGGCCAACTGCGTGCCAGGCCGCAACTGGTCCGCCGCCACTCGCATCGTCTCGGGCGAATTGCCCCCCGGGCTTACCTTGAACGATGCTCCTTGGACGATTACGGGCATCCCCACGCAGCGCGGCCATTGGATCCTCAAAATCGAGCTGTACAACGTGCAGTGCAACGGCCAGGGGTATCAGGGTTTGACGCAGGAATTACGCATTCACATCAGCGGCAGCGGCAAGGTGGTCGAATAAATCGGCCCGAGTCGCCGGATTCGCAGCGCCTCGAAGCGCGCCGCAACAGGGAGTCTGATTTACAAGCATAAAAGGAGCGTTATGATTCACGAAAGAAATAAAAAAATCCGCGCGGCCCTTGTGGTTTGCGCGCTATCCCTCGGCCTGCTTGCCGTGTTGTTTTCCGTCGTTCCGGCTTCGGCTGACAAGAGAAAGAATAAAAATAAGCAGCGTGCGCCGGGGTTGTATAGCCTGACGGGATGGAATGGTCAAAGTTGGGGCCAGGATATCAATGGCGAGGTCGGACATCCGATGTTCGTTAATGGTCCGACCGCAGACTGCCAGCCAAGCGGCAATTGGACCGCCAACTCACGCATCCTCTCGGGCACGTTGCCTCCCGGGGTTACGTTGAATCATGCGCCTTCAACGATCACGGGGCTTCCAACGGAGCGTGGACACTGGATCGTCAAAATGGAGCTGTACGACGTTCAGTGTGGTGGACAGGGCTATGAAGGCCTCACCCAGGAATTGCGCTTCCATATCAGCGGCAGCGGCAAAGTGGTCCAATAGACCGGGATGCGGCCCAGGAATCTGTGCCGCATCCGCATCGTCAGGAGGACGCCGCGCAAATGACCCGCACAGTGATTGTTCTCTTCAGCGTCCTTGCCGCGCTCTGCCTGCCCCTCGCCGCCGATGCGCAGCTCGTGCAGCCCGCGGCTCTCCCTGCCGGCTTGTCCGCGCAGAACGCCGCGGCCCTCAATCAGGAGCGGGCGCTGCTGCTCGATCAGGGCAGCTCCCTGCGCCAGAAAATCAGCGACCACAACCAGCAATGCGGCAGCGTCGCGGAGAATTCCCCGCTGGTCGCGCAGTGCCAGAGCAATCAGGCTGCGCTCCTCTTCTCGATCCAGCAATACAACGCCGCCGTCGGCGACTTCAACCAGCGGATGCAGCGCCTGCTCGCACAGATCAGGGAAAAGCCCCCGGAGAAGCCCAATCCCTGCGCCGCGGCCGAACGCCAGGCGGAAATGGACCGCCAGGAGATCGAGCGCCAGATGGCCAACAATGAGATGAGCCAGCAGGAGCTCGAAGAGTGGAAGGGCCTGAATGGCAAGGCTCAGAAAGAGGCGGTTGTCGCCAGCGCCAAATTTGTGCTGGGGGAATTTGCCGCGGATCTGGACCCCGTGCGCGGCTCGGTCTCCCAATTGGAGCGTCAGGTTTCCGTCCTGGCTCGCAAGGCCGCCAACTCCAGAAAATACAGCACGCGAATGAACTATCTGGCGCAACTGGATACCGTGGTGGATCAGTTGAAGCCTCTGGAAGGCGCCCTGTTCGAAAAAACAATCGTCGAAGCCGGCCTGGACGCCAATAAAACGTGGGAGCTGGCCCGCAACACCATGCAGCACCAGTTCCGCATGGCGGCCAAACAGAACGAGGACGTGCGCGCGCTGCTGATAGACCCCAAGTTCAAGGAGGCTTTTACCGGCGACAGCATGGACGCCCCTGGCGCGGAAGTCGTGACTACCCTCGCGGAGCAGGCCATGGAGGAAGCCGGCAAGTTTGTCCTGGGCGTGGAAAAATACGATAAATTTACCGGCCCCACCGTGCGCGCCGCCACCTTCGTGCGCGATGCCGCCTACGCCGCCACGCTCTCCTATCTCAGCACGCGGCGTGTCCTGCAACAAAACGATCTGGCCGGATCTCTGGCCAAGTCCGCAGGAGCCCTCCAGCAGCGCTACAAGAAAAGCGTGGACGCTCTCAGGGCCTGCCGGGCAAATGCCCAGCCTTGACGATTTCTTTCCCGGCCTCATTCTCCGGCGGGAAAGGACATGCGCAGCAGGCGAAAACGAAAAACGGGAGGCGCCGTCTCTCGACCGGGCCTCCCGAGTTTCGCGTTTCGAATTTCGCTTCTAGCGCAGCTGCGGCCTCTTCACTCCATGCGCCAGCCCCACCGCTTCCATCGTGCGGATGAAGTACCAGCCCACGTCCGGCTGCCACCAGCGCAGCCCCAGCCGCGCCGATCCCGCGTAGGTGTGATGGTTCCTGTGCCAGTTCTCGCCCCACGCGCCCACTTGCAGCGGTCCCAGCCACCACACGTTGATGCTCGAATCGCCTTCCTGCTTTCCCAGGTGCGTCAGGCTGTTCACGAAGCACTGCATGTGCAGCGAATAGACCATGCGGATGGCCCCGATCCAGAAGAAGCCCATCCAGCCCTGCCCCAGCAGCGGCCCGATCACCAGCGCCAAAATAATCACCGGCGTTTCCAGGTAGTCCCACACCTTGTAGATTCCCCGGTCCAACTCCGGGCACCAGCGCTTTTTGTCCGCCGGCGCCGATTGATAGAGCCAGCGAAGATGCGCCCACCAGAACCCGCCCTGCTTGGGGCTGGAAATATCGTCCGGCGTGTCCGTGCTGGAATGATGATGCCGGTGATAGGCCACCCAGCTCACCGGATGCCCCGACCCGTTCAGCACCGCGAAGAAAATCAGAACCTGCTCGATAAAAGAGTTCAGCTTGAGCGTCTTATGCGAGAGCACGCGATGGTACGCCACCGTCGTTCCCAGGCTGCCCAGCGCCAGGATGACCAGCGAAATTCCCAAAACCTTCAAGCTCGGCAGCGGAAAGAGAATCAGTCCGATGATGGCCAAAACGTGTATGAGGACGAGATAGGAAAGGGCCCTTGCGCCTCCCGGAGCCGGCTTCCAGAAGGGCTGTTCCCACGGCCGCTTCACCTGCGTTGTGCTGTCTGTCATGTTCACCCCTGCGTGCATTTTGGTCCTGCTTCGATTTCTGCTGTTTCCGGAAGGCTGTGTGGTGAGGCTTTGCCGGGGAAGGTCACTGTCGGGAAGGCGCTGCCTGCGTCCGGGTTCTCTGGAGATTTTGCAACTCGATCCTGGTTCGTTCGTCAGCCTGGAGAAGGAGTTCCGCTCATCGAAAAAACGGTGACCCCCTCGCCATCTCCAAGTCTACCGTCTTTGCCGTCCCCAGGCTATAGAATCCTCGCCATCCTGTTTACGCTTGCGCACCTTCCTCGCGTTACGCTTCCTCGCCCGCCGCGATCGCCGCGCTCGCTTCCGAATTGGCCTCGTACTCCGGCGGCTCCGCCGGCCGCGTCTTGCGGTTGGCCAGCCCGATCCCGCCCAGCACCAGCGCCCCGCCCAGCGCCAGCGTTTTTGTCAGCGGTTCGTGCAGCAGCCCCGCCGCCAGCAGCGCGGTCATCGGCGCCTGCGCCAGCAGCGTTACCGAAGTCGCCGTCGCCGGCAAATGCCCCATCGCGTAGGTCAGCCCCAGGTAGCCGCCTACCTGCGACACTAATCCCAGACCCAGCAGCGCCGCCAGCGTTCGCCCGTTGGGTATCCCCAGCGGCGTCTTCATCGCCAGATTGATCAGCAGCAGAAACGCGGTGCTCGCCCAGCTCGCCACCGACAGGAACTTCAGCGTGCTTGTCGTCGAGCGCACCCGCTCCGTCACCATCAGGTACCCCGCGAAGAACGCCGCCGCGGCCAGCGCCATGGCGTCCCCCGTTCCCATGCTGGCCAGTCGCGCACGGTCGCCCCACAAGATCACCAGCGACCCGATCAGCGCCATCGCCAGCCCCAGCCAGAATGCTCCCCCGAGCCTCCTTCGCAACACCAGCCAGCTCAGCAGCCCCACGAATACCGGCGTCTGGTTCCCAAACAGCGTGGCGTTGGCCGCCGACGTCCGCAAAATCGACGTATTGTAAAATGCCAGATCAATCCCGAAAAACAGTCCCCCCAGCGCGATGACTCCCACCGTCGCCCAGGACATCGGTTTCGCCGCCCCTCCCCGGTATTTCTCCGGCAGCAGCCACGCCGGCATCAGCACCACCGATGCGATCAGCATCCGGTAAAACGCCGAAGCCGGTCCCGGTATATCTGTCCACCTCACAAACAGCGCCGACCACGCGATGCAGGTCATCCCCGCGATCAGCGCCACGTACGCCAGCGTCCCGCTCGCCTTCGCTTCCGATTTGTTTCGTGCGTTCATCGTCCCACCAGTATCGCACACGCCCCGCTTGCCCGCCGCCGCCGCTGTTTTCCCCGTTCCCGGCCAATCTGGCTCTTCCGCGGTTCGTCTCCCGTGAAATAGCCGGGACGTTCCCTCGGATTGCCCGCGCACGCAAATATAATTCGTATGGTACATCGGTACTATTGCTTGCGGTTGTACGTCCCGACAGCATAGTCATGCCGGAACAATAACCGATTCGCGCAGGATGCTCAGGAGCGCCAATGTTCACCCCATGCCGCAAGCGAATCTTGGCAATATGCAGAATTGGTGCGCTGGTCGTCTTGGCCCTGATCTCCTTCTCGGGTAGGCTTCAGGCTCAGGATGGAATCGTTGGTACTGTCGTTACGACAACTGCTTCTGATGGCTCAACTTTGACAGGGACGGTAGTCTTGCCGGCTTACGTCGACTTCTATACCTTCAATCCGTTCCCTTACGCGCCCCAAACATCGTTTAAGGTCAATACCGCCATCGGAATGCAGGTATATTGGATGCCGCCTAGCGTCAGATGGGTCTGGGGTTGTACCTGGGTTGGATGTAATGGCTGGGGAGGCGACCTTGGCGACGAGCATGTCGTTTTTCAGGTGGATGCTCTGGGTGCGCAAATTTTTGGTGTGGCGTCGCTCCAGTGTGCTACGACCGCCGGTCGTCAGAATGACCTCTATGGTTATCTCTGGTATTCATCTCCGGGTACCAAGCAAATTACGGTGACCGCCATCAATTGCGGATCAATCATGTTGGGCACGTCTCCAGTTGTACTTGCGAAAGCGACGCATACGGTCATCATAACCGGCGATGGGCAGTTAAGGGCGGGTGCGATGTTTTTAGACGAGCAGGGTAAGCTTGCTCCTCAAGTCGCCGTGAGCACGGACCCTAGTAATCCAACCATAGCGCATGTTCCCTTGGGCAGAGGGTTGAGAATCGATTCATTCGACCAGCAGAATCGACCGGTGTCCGCTAGTTTTTCCTTGAGCAACCAAGACGTCGTTCAGGAGGGGCTTGAGCAGGAGGCGCTCTTTCACGATTTCGCCGTCTTGCGCTATGCCAGTGCTGATCCTTCCGAGGTTCCTCTCCAGCCTGTTCATTTAGGCAGCGTTCTTCTGACGGTTGTTCCGGCCGCCCCCGGCATGCCCACCGGCTATATCAAACTGCTAGTGGAAAATCCGACGAGCCTTGGCAGCACCCATGCAGAATTTGACAAACTGATAAGTGCCGTGGCGCAGAAGACGGGCGTCCCTCCTCAATACATGAAGGCTGTTGCTGACCATGAATCCCAGGGAAGCTTCGACAGATACACCTACCGTTACGAGCCGATTGGCCCGGACACCGGGGACATGGATGTGATTTCTCGTGGGTCTAATCTGCGAACCCAGTCGCCATACGCTGATTATCGCCTTGCTACCGCGCCCTACTATGGAAACTCGGATCCTCCGCTTAAGCAAGGCACGAATATAGACACTGCGGATGTCGACATACGTGACGAGTATTTCATTGACCGACCTGATTGTTCAAATCCATCAAGCAGGCTTATTGTAAGACGAAAGATTGAGCCTTGCGACACGTTCGTGGGCGCTAGTGAGATATATTTCGACAACTACGCTCAGAACTGGTGGAAAGGGAAAAAGGCAACCAGCGTGAAAGCGGATCCTTCTCTGCTGGAATTTACTGCACAAACGGGCCTTGCTAGCAGCTTTGGGATCATGCAAGTAATGTACGTCACTGCCGTCGGAACGAGAGGGTGGCTGGGTATAAATGCTCAAGACGGGAAACATCCTGCAGCATCCAAGAACCCAAGTTATTTATTTGACACAGACGAAAATATAACCCTTGGCGGCGGGTCGTTGCTGCTTGGAGCTAATCAGTTGGCATATTGGATGAGCAAGAAAGTCACTCAAAATACGTCGCAGCCCTTTACAAGCGAGTCAGATATGAGGCGGGCGTTTCGCTATTCTCTCGGGAAATACAACAAAAGCGCGTCTTATCCGAGTGCGGTTATTCGTTTAATCGACCAGTATGTTCCAACATCAAACGGTCCGATACTGTAAGAGTTTACGGGAGGCAGGGTATGGCCATTTTGAACAAAGGAAGAGCATTGAGAGTGGCTTTAGTGCTGGCATTTTCAGGAACGACTCTGCTTGCCAGCGCTCAATCAAAACAATCGATCCCTGCGATGTCCGCGCAGCAGATCGTTGACCAATTCTTTCCAGGTTCGATCGCCGCGGGATCAGGCTCCCACCCTGCTCCCTGGGAACTCAAGAATCGCTTCGAGGCTTTTGTTGTGATTGAAAAGCTTCCCGACGGCTCTCCGAAAACAATCGTCGCCGCATACACAAACGGGGGTGATGGCGCGGTGCGGGTGATCCAAATTCAATCTGACGAAAGTTATAAGGTGGTTTTCGAACCCACCGGCCTCGATTTGGGGGGGACGAGTGTTGCGGTGCGCTTGTGGGACGTCGATCAAACGGGCATCCCGGCGGTGGAAGTCTCCTTCGGGACGTTTCGTGCGCAAACGGCCGATTGGATCTTTCGATGGGATGGAACGAAGCTGATCAATTTGACGCCGACCGAGGACGCAGGCTACGGACTGAAAGACACTGTGCTTGTGCTTACAAAGTTCGCGGACCTCAACCACGATGGAACCCTGGAGGTGATCAGCGAGCTTGATTATCCGCCGCAAGAAAAAGCAGGGGAACTCCCTGTCGCCGCGGAGGAAATCTACCGGCTCACGCCTAGCGGCTATGTGTTCGACCGCCCCGTGCTCTATGTCAGTTCTTTCTTCAGACATCCCGGCGCACCCAGGAAGGAAACCGAGCAATTCTCTTTGTTGAAGAAGTCGGTTGGCCCTTACCTCCTGAAGGTAGTCAACGGGGACAAAGATGGGAGCAATCGTGTGACCAGCGCGCACATCGTTTTGAACGGCATCGAGGTGGCGGGACCCAATCTATTTAATCAGCAGGTCGAGTTTCTCTCCGTTCCGGTGAATCCCCAGGCGCAGAACAAGGTCGAGGTGACGTTAGAAGGCAAGCCCGGGAGCAAGATCATCGTCACCGTGGAGGACCAGGGCGCTCCACAGTAGCGCGCGGAAGTGGGTTATATTCAGAGCATGAGAATCAAATGGCTGGCAATGATTGCTGCCCTGTTTGTCCTGCCCTTGGCCGCACAACAGCCTGCCGATGATGCGCTAAAAGCGCAGCTCTTGGCGTCGCCGCCGGCCGCCGTGCTGGGGCTCGCGAACCGCGTCAGTCCGCGGGACCATAATGTCCCGATCGACGTTCAGTTTCTGCACGCGGACCTGGATGGCAGCCGCAAGTTTCAGTACATTGTCGCCTTCTTTTTTACCGCCGAGGTAAGCCAGGAAGGATTCCTGCGGGTTTTCAAGCAGAACGGAAGCTCCTTGCAGGTTGTGGGTGATGATGAGGGTGGCGATTCGAACGGCGGAGCCCTTGCGCTGCTCGAACTGGTTGACGTAAATGACGATGGGATCCCGGAGATTATGGTGACGGGGACCGGCGCGAGCGGAGCGCACAGCAGCTTTGATTTGTTTTTCTGGACGGGGTCGTCCCTGCACTGTATGACGAATGGAATAGACACAGAAGATGCGAATATAGCCGACGTGGATGGCGACGGCCAATTGGAGATCATCTCGACGCCTTATATTGATGTGAGCCCGGCCAATCAGCAGGCTCAACAGACGCCCTATACGGGTTTCGGGATCTATAAGTTGCAAGATGTTGACTACAAGTTCGAAAGAAATAGCGGTTTGGACCCGACGGGCATTCACGACGCGTCCGGCAATCTCACATTGATCCGCTTTCAAACTCGTACGGAGCCTGACCAATTCGGTATCGAGCAAGTACAGCGCGCGGTGAACCGGAGCCACGAGGACGATAAGGACGTGGTCCATGTGGTGATTCGCCATTTACGTGCCTTCGGCAATAAGCCCGTAAGTGCGGAGGAGATCGATCCCTCGACGATTATTCTGGACCGCAATACTCATCCCTTGCGCACCAGCCTCGTGAGTGCGAGCAAAGAGGATCAGAAAGATGAGAAAGGTGAGAAAGAACAGCATGGTCTGGTTCTGCGCGTGGAGTTTTCGCGGGCGGCGTTGCTGCGGAGGCTGCCGCGTCAGGATCTGACAAAGCCATTAGTCCCGGGCGATAAAGTCGGAGTGCTTATCCGCGCAAAACTGAAGGATGGCCGGTCCGCGCGGAGCGCCGTGAATGTCACGATTGCCGGGGACGGCGGTCATGGCGAGGGCCATCACGAATGAGTCAAGCAACCTCTGAAGAACTCATCTGATTTTTCCCGAAATACCGGTAAAGTGTGGTAAGCAGGTGAGCGTTCGGGTAAACAGGAAGCAAAGGACACTGGCGATGGTTTTTATTGGGCCGAAGGATCTCAAATCCAGGTCCTGGCAATACTTCCCGTCCACACTTTGTTCCCAACCTGCTAGAATTCACCCCATGTCCGCCGCCTCCTCGCCCGCCACGCTCGAATCCCTCCGTCCCCTCGAAGGCATTCGCGCCGTCAATCTCTCCCTCAATCTTCCCGGACCCGTTGCCGCCGCCCGCCTCCTGCGCATGGGCGCGCACGTCACCCAGATCGTTCCACCCTCCGGTGACCCCATGGAGGACTACAACCCCGCCTTTTACCGCTCTCTCCACGCCGGCCAGGAATTTCTTCGCCTCGATCTCAAAGCCCCCGAAGATCGCGCCCAATTCAACGCTCTCCTCTCCTCCGCTGACCTTCTCCTCACCGCCTTCCGTCCCGCCGCTCTCGACCGCCTCGGCCTCGGCTGGGACGCTCTTCACGCCCGCCACCCGCGCCTCTGCCAAGTCGCTCTCGTCGGTGACACCTCCGGCGCGGAAGGGGAAAATATTCCCGGCCACGACCTCACCTACCAGGCCGAACGCGGCCTCGTCGCTCCACCCGCCATGCCTCTCACTCTCGTCGCCGATATGGCCGGAGCCGAACGCATGGTCACCACCGCTCTTGCTCTTCTCCTCGCCCGCGCACGCTCCCAGCAGGGAAGTTACGCGCAAGTTGCCCTGACCACCGCCGCCGAAGACATGGCCCTCCCGCTCTATCAGAAGATGACCACTCCTGATGGTTTTCTCGGCGGCGCTTCTCCCTTCTACAATCTCTACCGCGCGCAGGATGGCTGGATCGCGCTGGCCGCGCTCGAGCCACACTTCCAGAAGCGCCTCCTCGCCGAATTGCATTTGGAAAATGGAAAAAATTTGCAAGCCGCCAGCCGCGACGCCTTCGCCGCACTCTTCGCCGCCCGTTCCGCCGCCGATTGGCAGATCTGGGCCGCTCAGCGCGATCTTCCCCTCGTCGCCGTCCGCGTGGCCCGATAGTTTTCCCGCCGCACGGTGCTCTTTACGCGCCCGTTCTTCGCGCGCCCCTTGTGTCCATTCTTCGCCGGCGCTAGCTTTGCTCTTGAGCCGCGCGCAAGCGCTTCTCCGCCGCGCCGCCAGGGAAGGGAACTTGCCCACCAACGAATCTCCGCAGCCCGCGCGCTCCGCCAAACCTCCCGCATCACTGGCCGCGAAACTATTTCGCGTGTTTCGCTGGAGCACTTACGCCGGCGCCCTGCTCACGCTGCTTCTCATTCTCCACAAATCGCCTCCGCCGCCGGTCGAGTCCTCCCCGCAAGCCGCGGCCCGCGCCGAAGAAAAAATCCAAGCGCTCGATGCCTCCCTGGCCGCAGGCTTGCCCGCCACGCTCTCCCTTGACGAATCCGAACTCAATTCCTTTCTCGCCACCCACCTCGATCTCTCCGCCGCCCCGCCTCCCGCCGCGGAAAACCAGCCGCCAGCCTCCACGCCTTCCGAGCCTACCGAAGCCCAGGTCCGCTCCTCCGTCCGCGACGTCAAAGTGCAACTCGTCGAAGACCGCGTCCGCGCCTACGTCGTTTTCAATCTCTACGGCAAGGACCTCACCCTCGAACTCGAAGGCCGCCTGCGTTCCTCCGGCGGCTATCTCCAGTTCGACGCCACCTCCGGCCGCCTCGGCGCTCTGCCCATCCCGCAGTCCTCGCTCGAATCCGCCGTCCACCGCATGATGGACTCCCCGGAAAACCGCGAAAAGCTCAAGCTCCCACCCGAACTCCAGGATCTGCGCATCGAGGGCGGGCAGTTGCAATTCGTCTACAAATAACTCCCGCGCCGGCTCTATTCGAGCGTCTGGGTGACGCGCAGGAAACGCCGGCCATCCCGGGCCACGAATTCCAGGGTTTGGTCGTCCAGAAACTTCAGGCTGCCGATAAACAGATTGTCATAAAGCTTACCTTCCAAGCCGTCGCAGACCACCATGTCCCGGTCCTTTTGCGCGCCTTCGACTTCATAGGCCAAATGATCTTTTCCCGGGCTGAACCGCAGGCTGGCAATATTCAGCGCGTCGTATTCCACGCCGGCCCGGCCGTCCAGCACCGCTCGCCGCAGCGCCCGGCGCGTCTGGCCGGCCTTGAACTGGCTTCCTCCGCGCACGATCTCGTAGGCCAGATGTTTCCCGTCCGTGCTCAGCAGGATGCGTTCGACGTAGCTCACTTCCCGTTTCCCGGGGAAACTAGGTCCCGGCTGCTGGTTGCGCACTTCCACGAAAAGATCGCCGCGCTTCGCGATGTAAGCGATATGCCGCGCTTCTTCCGTGATGGCGATCGGGCTCACGATGTCCTCGAAGCCGGGCCCGGCCACTCCGTCCACGTAGACCGCCACCTCCCCCGTCCCGCGCCTTCCCGCGTAGATCAGTTTGCCGTCCGAGGAGTACTGCGGATCGGACACCCCGTGAAAATCCGGCGAGAGGTTGCTCACCCCCGTGCGAATCCGTTCCCGCACCCCGAACATTCCTTTCCAGCCCCCGCCGAATCCTTTCCCTTCGTAACTCTCCTTGATTTTCCCATCCACCACGATCACTCCTCTTGTGGACTGCTTCTTGAATCCCCAACTGGCGTCCGTGCCTCCGTAGACGAAATGCTTGCCGTCGGCGCTGTAGTCCAGCGGACTGAGAACATCCATGCCCGGGCCCGGCACTCCATCCACAACCCACGTCCAGTCCTTGTCAATCCGCCCCGCCACGGCGATGTGCTCCCCGCCGCGGTAAAAACCCCAGTTTTCGAAATCGTTCATTTCCGGCCCCAGCTCTTTCCCGTCCAGCACCAGCGCCCACTTCCCTCGGCGCTTTCCCAGGAAGGCGTAATGCTCCCCATCCTTGCTGAAGTCCACGAACGAAATGTCTTCAAATTCCGGTCCCACCTCCTCCCCATTCACGATCGGCCGGCATTTCTTTCCCTGGCACGCCCCGGCCGCGAAATGCTGTCCGCTGGGGCTGAGCATCGGCGCGGTCAGCCGCCCGTATTCTCCCGAGCGCTCCTCCCCATCCAGGACCAGCACCCACTTGGATCTTCGTTTGGCGACGAACGCCACATGCAGATGGTTCTCGCTGAAGCGCAGATATTTCACCTCGTCGTACACTCCGCCGCTCTGCTTGCCGTCGATCCGCACGCTTTGCTTTTCACTGCTCTTTTCCACCCAGGCCAGACGATCTCCGGAACTCCGCGCGATCCCTGCTTCGCTTCCCGCCGATACTTCCCCTATTACCTCTTCGCGAATCCGCGCGGCTGGAAACGTGCCAGGGGTCATCGGGGCAGGCGTCGCCGCGGGAACGGTCTGCGGAACGGCCGCTGCCTCCGGCGGAGCGGGCGGCTTCGCCGGCTCCTGCGCAGAGAGACACGTGGCCAGGAGAACCGCTGCTCCCACGGTTCGGATGGCGGAATTCATGAAGCTTGCAACGGGGAATTTACGCATGGAACTGCTCCCTGGAAGCCCGCTCTTGGTTGCTCAGGAACGAACACGCCCCGTTTCGAATGTAGGGTCATTCGTGACGAGCAGGCAGTCCTCTAATGGCCAGTCTATTTAATCCTGCAAGATGGGAGCCATCCGCGAAGGCGACTTTTCCCCGCAGGGCATTTGAATTCAACAAGTTGGTCCATCCCGTGAGGCAGGGGGAGGGAATTCGCCCATTTCCCGCGGCAATTTTCAAGGCTTCTGCGTCATACGGCTCACGGCGCCGGAGAACATCTCGCTCTTGACTGCGTATCTTGTGCGGTCTCCCGCGCCGCCTCATTCCTTCTCCGGCATCGTCTCCGCCTTCGCAAACTCCCGCGCCAGCCCCGCATGCTCCAGCACCACCGCCGCGTCCCTCTGCGCTGCCGCGTAATATTTCCGCTGCAGCGCGTCGCCCGTTTCCGACGGCGTGAACAGCTTCGCCGCCGTGGCCACCAACTCCCGGGCTTCCGCCTCTTCAATCGGCTCTTCGCCGTCCAGCCGTTCGTCAATGCGCACCACGAACTCCGAAATCCCGTGCAGCCAGGCAAACTGCTCGTGGTCCACCACCAGCCGGAACAGCACCCCCGCGTTCACCCGCCCATGCTCCTTCTCGTACTCCCGCCGCTCCATCTCCAGCAGCGCCTTGTGCACCCGCAGCAGCGCCTGCCGCAGCGCGATCAACTGCTCCCGCCCCGCGCCGCCCGCTTTTTGCTCTCCCAGTGCCATCTTCGTCCACCTCGCTCCCCGCTATTTTCCGCCACCCGCCCCCGCATTTCCACTCCTCCCGCCGCCTTCTTCTCCGCGTGACGCCGCGCCCGTTTTCAGGCAAAATAGTCTCTTCCGGAGCACATGCCCACTCCTGGCGAGTGGGTTTTTTCATTTGCCGTCCGGGGAAACGTTTTTCATTCAGGGGAACAGGCCATGATCATCTCGATGAAGCTGCACGCAACCCGCGCCGAAATTGATGAAGTCCGCGTCCAGGTCGCACACTTCGGCTACAAAGTCCATTCCATCGAAGGCGAAGAGCGCGTGGTTATCGGCGTCGTCGGCGTCGGCGATGTCACCGCCTGCTTCGAGTCCGTCGAGGCCATGCCCCAGGTCGAAAACGTGGTGCGCATCTCTGCGCCCTACAAGTTCGTCAGCAAGGAATTCCGCAAGGACCGCACCGTCATCCGCGTCAATGGCGCGGAAATCGGCGGCGCCGAATTCGCCGTCATGGCCGGCCCCTGCTCCGTCGAATCCGAAGACCAGATCATGCGCGCCGCCGAAGGCGTGGCCAAAGCCGGCGCCAAATTCCTCCGCGGAGGCGCCTTCAAGCCGCGCACCTCCCCCTACGATTTCCAGGGCATGGAGGAAGCCGGCCTGAAACTTCTGCGGAAAGCCAAGGAAGCCACCGGCCTGGCCATCGTCACCGAAATCATGGGCGACCGCGAAGTGGAACTCGTCGCCCAGTACGCCGACATCATGCAGGTCGGCGCGCGCAACATGCAGAACTTTGTCCTCCTCAAGGCCCTCGGCAAATGCGGCCGCCCCGTGCTCCTCAAGCGCGGCATGAGCAGCACCGTGAAAGAACTTCTCATGTCCGCCGAATACATCGTGGCCCACGGCAATTCCGAAGTCATCCTCTGCGAACGCGGCATTCGCACTTTCGAAACCGTCACCCGCAACACCTGCGACATCGCCGCCATCCCCGCCCTGCAGGAGTTGACTCACCTGCCCATCCTTCTCGATCCCAGCCACGCCACCGGCCGCCGCAGCCTCGTTCCAGCTCTTTCCCGCGCCGGCGTAGCCATCGGCGCCGACGGCCTCATCGTCGAGGTCCACCCCGCCCCGGAAAAAGCCGTCAGCGACGGTGCGCAATCTCTCGACATCCCCCAATTCCAGCAGATGATGCAGGACCTGCAGCCTTACATCCAGCTCTGGAACGACTCCCGCAAAAAACAACTGACCGCCGCCGCGGCCCGCTGACCGCGGCGTTGCGCGCACGATTGAATGTTCTGCCGGGGTAGCTGCACATTCTTCGCCTGAGGGGAACGCACCATGAATGCATCCTTCCGATTCGCATCCCTGACGCTCCTGCTGGCGATTTCCTCTCCGCTGCTCTGCGCGCAGGCCCAGCCCGCGCCCGCTCCCCGCGCCGCCCTGGCCCCGCTCGAAAAACGCATCCAGTCCATCCGCAAACAGTTCCCCGGCGAGATGGCTGTCTACATGAAAAATCTTTCCACCGGCGAGGAGCTGGCCCTCGACGCCGACACCGTCTACGAAACCTTCAGCGTCATCAAAATCCCCATCATGGCCGAAATCCTTCGCCAGGCCGAAGCCGGAAAATTCTCCCTCGATGACCGCATCACCCTGAAGCCCGCGGACCGCCGCCTCCCCTCCGGCGTTCTCTATACCCTCGACCCCGGCGCCTCCCTCACCGTCCGCGACCTCCTCACCCTCATGATCATCCTCAGCGACAACGAAGCCACCGATCTTCTGGGCGACAAAGCCGGCCGCCCCAATGTCACCGCCTTCATGCGCGAACTCGGCCTGCCAAAAACCACCATCGAATTCTCCGACCTCGATTGGGACCGCCATTGGCTCGGCTCGCTCGACCCCTCTTACCGCAACGCTCCCGGCGACAAGACCATCGATTTTCCCTTTGAGAAGTACACCGACGCCCAGGTGCGCGCCGCCTTCGGCAAAACCATCTGGGACGCCGGCATCTATTTCGGCCACAGCACCCCGCGCGAAATCGCCCGCCTGCTCGAACTCATCCAGCAGCGCAAACTCGTCTCCAAATCCGCCAGCGAGTTCATGCTCGCCACCCTCGCCAAACAGCAAGTGAATAACCGCTTCCCCAAATATCTCCTCGATGTTCCCGTGGCTCACAAAACCGGCGACGGCCAGCCCTTCCTCGCCAACGACGCCGGCATCCTCACCGTCAAAGGCCAGCCCATCGTCCTCGTCGTCTTCACCGCCCATCACCGCGGCGAAACCGAACCCCTCCACGACGCCATCGCCCAAGTCGCCGCAGCCGTCGCCAGCCACTACGGCGCGCAACTCCTTCCCGGCGCGCCGCTTCCATAACGCCCTGTCGGTTTAGCGAATCCTCTTGCCACGAACCGGTTGAATTTAGTTTCTGGCCGGGTCATTATCCTTACGCTAGGTGTTCGTTCTTGGACGATGCGGAGAGTGCCGGCCGCCTCGATGCTGACCTTGATGCTGAATTCATTTCTGCCGTGAAGGAGCGAAGGATCACATGAAACCCAGCAAGCCCGTCCTCTTTCTTGCCTCCCTTGCTCTCGCTATCGCTGCGGCAGGTGCTTTCTACTTCGCAAAGAGAAAACCCGCCGTTTCCGCAGCCGCCCGGACTTCCGCTTCCGCTCCGGCGCAAGCGGCTTCCCAGTCAACTCCGCCAGCGCCGGCGCAATCCACTTCTTCGGGGAACATCGCGGAAACTACCGCCAGCTTCCTCGGCACACTCACCCCCGGCAGCGCGCCGGATTCCGCCGGCCGCGAGCGCAATTACATCGTCACCTATCAAGTGGCTTTTCTCCGTAAATCGCCCGCCGAAAAACTTCCCGAAGAAAGCCAAACCTACAAGGAACTGCAAGCGCGCGATCCGGAGACGTTGGCCCCCTATGTCTACTACGGCCAGATGGTTTCCGGCACGTACGATCCCTCCCACCCGGACGCCATCGCCGTTCGCGCCACCATAAATAACAAGGAAGTTCGCGGCTATATCGATGCCCAAAAACTTTGGCTGGAACCCCCGCTGGCCCCCGTGGACACCCCGCGCTATATGTCTCTCAAGGACGCCACGGCGGTCCGCGTCGTTCCGGACCTCGCCAGTCCCTCCGTTCTCACTCTCCTCCAGGGCGAAGTCGTCGAGGCCGTCGGAAAACTCGATTTGCACGGCGTGCCGTGGGTCAAAGTGCTTTTGAACAAGACCGAAACTCCCCGCTACGGCTTCCTGCAGGCGGCCGACTTTCTGCCGCTCACCCTGGCCGCCGTCAATCAGTCCACCCTTGCACCCGGCGAAGTCCCCCTGCAGATCCGCAATTCGAAACTTGTCTTTGCCGAAGTCGACCGCCAAAAACTTTCTCAAAGCGGTTTTTACATCGAATCCATTTCCCCCGCGCAGGAAATTTACATTGACGATTTGGCCGACGGTTACCTCGATTGGAAAGACGGCCGCCAGCGCTTCATCACCTCCGACCTCTTTCTCCACGCCCATCACCTGATCTTCGACCGCATGCTCCAGGACGTCGAAGAGAAAAAACTCTCTCCGGCCATCCGTACGCTCGCCGCCAATCTCGCTCGCGCCACCGAAAACGAAATGAAGTCTCTCCCGGCGGCAACACCCGCCGAGGTCCGCGACGCGCTCTCCTGCGACCTCCTTTATTTCTCGGTCGCGGCCAAGCTCTTTGACCCCGCGTTTGTGCTTCCGGCCTCCGTGGCTAGGGAGGCCCAGGCTCTGGTCGCCGCCATCCAGCAGGGCGGCGGGGAACTGCCCTCCCTCGGTTCCAGTCAATTTGGCGACGAAGATTTCACCCAATACAAAGTCCGCGGCCATTACGAAATCAACGAAACCCTTCAGCGCTACTTCCGCGCCATGATGTGGTTCGGCCGCAGGAATTTCCTCCTCTCCGAAAAAAAACAGACCCTGGCCGCGATTCTCATCCCCGGCCTCGTCGACAAAGCGCAAGAGATGCAGGCTTTCGAATCCCTCGACTCTTCCCTCGAATTCCTCGTCGGCCCCCAGGACAAATACGGCCTGGCCGGCTATCGCTCCATCAACAAGAAGATCTTCGGCACGCCAACTCCCGCCGCCGGCCAGCTGGCCGCCAAACTCGACGACAACCTGCAAGCCTTTGCCCTCGCTGCGGAAAAAGACCTCCCGCCCCCGCAAATCGTTTCCGTGCAGACCGGAACCGGAAAGGACCAGGAAGAGCGCTTAAAAATGATTCGGGGCTTCAAATTCCTCGGCCAGCGCTTCACCCTCGATGCCTTCCTCTTGAACCAGATGACCTCGCCCAGCGTCGGCAGCGATGACCATCCTCGAAATCTCCCCTCCACACTCGATGTCATGATGATCCTGGGCTCGCCGGCCGCCACCGAACAGCAGCAACAGGAACAGCAAAAAAATAAATGGGCCAATTACGACTCGCAAACAAAAAAACTGCAAGGCATCGCGCAATCCCATCTGACCAAACAGGCCACCTTCTATGACACCTGGCTGAACGCCTTAAACTCGTTGTTTCTCCCCGGGGCCAGCAAACAACTCTTCGCCCTCAGCAAGCCCTGGCAGTACAAAAATCTCAACGCCGGCGCCGCCAGTTGGACCGAACTGAAGCACGACACCATCCTCTATTCCGAACAGTCCGTCGCCGAAATGGGCGAAGGCGACGAATTCGATATTCCTCCCTACAACCCTCCCGGCCCCAAGGGTTACATCGAGCCCAATCCCGCCTTCTTCCGCAGCCTCGGCCAGGGCCTGGACCAGTTGATGGGCCGAATGAAGCGCACCGGTTTCATCACCGACGAATATCTCGATAAATTCACCGCCTTGCGCGACCTGGCCCGCAAAGCCGAAGCCGTTGCCCAGAAAGAAGTTTCCGGAGCGCCCATCACCCAGCAGGACTACGATTGGATCGAGAATCTGGCGCGGCAGTTTGACCAGGCCTTGCTCTGGCCCCGCGGCTTCGAAGTGATCAAGGATCCTTCCCAGTTGCAAATGGCCCTCATTGCCGACGTCGCCACCGACGCCGTCGCTGGCCGCGTCCTCGAAGTCGCCAACGGCTCGCCCCAGCGCATCACCGTCGTCGTCAAGGACGCCTACGGCGGCACCCGCCTCACCATCGGCTATGTCTATTCCTGGTATGAGTTCCCCAGCGCCAAACGCTGGTCCGACTCCGAATGGAAACAACTCATCTATCCCGGCGACCCCGCCGCCAGAAAACAGCAGGGCATCGAGCCGCCACCCTGGTATTCCCTCTTCCTGAGAAATCCAGCCGGCGCGAACTGATGCGCCGCTCCTGCGCCATTCTGTCCCTCGGCCTGCTCCTGGCCGCCCCGGCCTCGTCGTCCCGCGACTTCCATTTCTCTTTCTGGAGCGACAATCCCCAGCCCTACCTCGCCGCCATAAAAAACTCCGCCGGAACGCCGCTTTTTCCGCCCCCGGCAGGGAAGCGCGCCTGCGGCGGAATCGTCACCCACCACTTTCTTGCCAGCGCCCTCATGGTCCGCTTCTTCGCCGGCTTGCAATCCCAGCCGCCCCCCGAAACTATCATCCTGCTCGGCCCCAACCACTTCCATCAGGGCCTCGCCAATATCAGCCTCTCTTCGCTGCCCTGGAAAACTCCCTTCGGCCTTCTTCCTGCCAACCAGCAGCTCGCCCGACAAATCGCCCACGCCATTCAACTTCCCGAAGATCCCGAAGCCTTCACCGGCGAACATTCCGTCGGTGTGCTCATCCCGTTCCTCAAGTATTATTTCCCGCAAGCCCGCGTCGTCCCCATCCTCATTGACCCCAACGCCAGCGCCTCCCGCCTGCAACGTCTCCGCGAAATTCTTTCCATCCAGCTCCGGAATCCCAGGACGCTCGTTCTCCTCAGCCTGGACTTCTCTCATGACTCCCTCGCCTCCATTGCCGATGAACGAGACGCGCAAGCGCAAATGGCCATCTCTTCCCTGGATTCCTCCAAAACTCACGAACTCCACGTGGACTCTCGCAAGGGCCTGCGGCTCCTGCTCGAATCCATGAAACAATCCGGCTGCTCCTCCGTGCAGTTCAACGAGCACACCAACTCCGCCCGCCTTACCGGCAAGCTCGATCAGCCCAATGCCACCAGCTACTTCACAATTTACTTTCTCGCTTCGCCCTGAAGAAGCGCATCCCGCTTTTCGTAATGTTTAACTTTCTTCCCCCATCCTGTAACAATGGAACCGGAGGATTTTCCCAGTGACCGTCGCCAGCCCCATCCCCGCCCTCGCAGCCCGGCCCTCGCCGGGAAAACCCTTCTACTCCACCCTATGGGTCCAGGTCGTCGTGGCCATCACCCTCGCCGTGGCCCTTGGCCATTTCAGCCCCGCCAAAGCCATGGCCATGAAGCCCCTCGGCGACGCCTTCATCCGCCTCATCACCATGGTCATCACTCTCGTCATCTTCTGCACCGTGGTCTCCGGCATCGCCGGCATGCAGGACATGAAGAAAGTCGGCCGCGTCGGCGGCAAGGCCCTGCTCTATTTCGAGGTGGTTTCCACTCTGGCCCTCTTCATCGGCCTGCTCGTCGGCAATCTCGTGCGCCCCGGCGCGGGCTTCAACGCCGATCCCGCCACGCTCGACGCCGGCAGCGTGGCCGCCTACGCCGGCCAGGCCAAGTCCCACACCGTCACCGAATTCCTCATGCACATCATTCCCACCACCGTGGTCAACGCCTTCGCCACCGGCGACATCCTCGAAGTCCTTCTTGTCTCCATCCTCTTCGGCGTCGCTCTCTCCGCCATCGGTCCGCGCTGCAAGTCCCTGATCGCCGTCTTTGACGCCCTGTCTCACGCCGTTTTCGCCGTCGTCAATCTCCTCATGAAGTTCGCCCCCATCGGCGCTTTCGGCGCCATCGCCTTCACCGTCGGCAAATACGGCCTCGCCTCCATCGCCCCGCTCCTCAAAGTCATCGTCACCTTTTACCTCACCAGCCTCTTCTTCGTCCTCGTGGTCCTCGGCGCCATCGCCCGCGCCGCCGGCTTCCGCATCCTCAAATTCCTTGCCTACATCAAGGAGGAAATCCTCATCGTCATCGGCGTCAACGCCTCCGAACCCGCTCTCCCCTCGCTCATGGCCAAGCTGCAAAGCCTGGGCTGCTCCAAATCCCTCGTCGGCCTCGTCGTTCCCGCCGGCTACACCTTCAACACCGACGGCAGCAGCCTGTACATGACCCTCGCCGCTCTCTTCGTCGCTCAGGCCACCAACACTCCGCTCACTCTCCTCCAGCAACTCACCATCCTCGCCGTTGCCACGCTCACCTCCAAAGGCGCCAGCGGCGTCCAGGGCGCTTCCTTCATCGCCCTTGTCGCCACGCTCACCGTCATCCCCACCATTCCCGTCGCCGGCATGGCCCTGCTTCTGGGCATCGACCGCTTCATGAGCACCGCCCGCGGCCTCGTCAACGTCATCGGCAACGGCGTCGCCACCCTCGTCGTGGCCCGCTGGGAAGGCGAATTCGACCGCCCAACCCTGCAACGCCTCCTCGGCTGAGGTTTCTCTTTACTTCTCCCGGCTCAGTCCCCGAACACCACATACGTTTTTCGCACCGTCTCCTGGATGTTCCAGATCCCCTTCGTATTGGCCGGAAAATACACCGAATTCCCCGCGCGGATCTCCACCGCCTCCCCGCCGTCCGGCGTGAATATCGCCCGTCCCGCCAGGAAATGGCACACCTCCGCCTGCAGGACCTGCCTCCTCCATATCCCCGGCGAACATTCCCACACGCCTACCTCGATCTTTTTCTCTTTGTCCGTGAGCGCCTCCCAGCATTTCAACCGCGCCACCGGCTCTCCCATCGGCGCCGCTACCGCTCCTGCATCCGGCAACTCCCGGCTCGTTGCATCCCGAATCACGATTGGTGGCATCCGCTCTCTCCCTGTTCTGATTTTTTTCATTCCCTCGCAAGACCACGCGAGTCCGCACGATTCCGTTGCCTGAACTCTCCGAAAGTCTAGCAGGGAAGAGGCCGCATCGCATTCCCGGCAGGGCAGCTCTCCAACTGCGCACATCCCGCCGTTCGTAATGTTGAACCTTCATTCCACATTCTGTAACAATAGCGGTGGAGGTTCCTACCCCGTGCCCGCCGCCAACCCCAGCCCCGCCACCGCCGTCGAACGCGCCCTCAGCATGCTCGAAGCCGCCGCCCAGCGCCGCGACGGCCTCACCAACTCCGAACTCAGCCGCCGCCTCAATATCCCCAAAAGTTCCGCCAGCTATATCCTCCGCGCCCTCGAGCGCCGCGGCTATCTGCGCCGCGACCCCGCCTCCGGCCGCTACCGCCTCGGCCTGAAAATCCTCAGCCTCGGCCGCGAGGCCCAGGCCAATTACGATATCGCCGGCATCGCCCTCCCCTTCATGCGCGCGCTCGTCGACCGCGTGCATCTCACCTGCCACCTCGCCGTCCTCGACCAGGGCGAAGCCGTCTACATCGAAAAGCTCGACGCCCCCGGCTTCTTCAAAGTCGACACCTGGGTCGGCCGCCGCATGTGCGTGCACTCCACCAGCGTCGGCAAAGCCCTGCTCTCCGCCCTTCCTCCGCAGGCCACCGAAGCCATCCTGCGCGAAAGCGGCCTCAAGAAGCGCACTCCCAAAACCATCATTTCCCCCTCCCGCCTCCTCGCCGAACTCGATTCCGTCCGCTCCCGCGGCTATGCCGTCGATGACGAAGAAAATAATCTCGGCGCCCGCTGCATGGCCGCCCCCATTTTCGACGCCGCCGGCACCGTCACCGCCGCCCTCGGCGTCAGCGGCACCATCACCCAGGTCAGCCGCGCCGAAATGCCGCGCATCGCCGAAGCCCTCAAGGACGCCGCCCGGCGCATCTCCCGCATGGTCTTGCGCGAAGCCAGCCCCGCCGCCTCCGAGCGCCGCCCCGGTTAGCTTCTCGCCGCAATTCCCGTGGCGGCGCTGCTTCGCGCCCGGCCCTCTGCTACCATGGAAGAGCGGCGCGCGGCTTGGGGGCGACCTGCTTCAATCGGTATTGAAAAAGCCCGCGCTTCTTCGCATGCGCCAGGAGAATGAATCGTAAGTGCTCATCATCGCCCATCGCGGCTCCTCGGGCCACGCGCCGGAAAACACCCTGGCCGCCTACCAGCGCGCCCTGCAGGATGGCGCCGGCTTTATCGAGACCGATCTGCACTTCACCCGCGACTCCCAGTTCGTCGCCATCCACGACGACGCCCTCGAACGCACCACCAACGGCAGCGGCCGCGTCCAGGACTGGAACCTCGCCGACCTGCGCAAGCTCGACGCCGGCTCCTGGTTCGGCCCCCAATTCGCCGGCGAACGCATTCCCACCCTCGATCAAATTTTCGAATTTTCCCGCCAGCACGACATGGTCTTCTATCTCGAACTCAAGCAGAAAGGCTCCATCGGCATCGAGCACGCCCTCGTCAGCGCCCTGCGAGACTCCGGCGAAATCCGCCGCGTCGTGGTTCTCTCCTTCGACCCTCGCATCCTCGAAACCATGGTTCGCAGCGAACCCATGCTCATGACCGGCCTCCTCTACGAAGGCACTCTCGAAACTCCCTTCGCCCGCGCCGTCTCCTCCGGCGTCCGCCAGATTGCCGCCCGCGAGGACCTCATCACCCCCGACTTCCTCCTCCAGGCCCGCCAGCACGACATCCAGGTCGTCGCCTGGACCGTCAACGACCCCGCCCGCATCCATTCCCTCCAGGAACTCGGCGTCGCCGGCATCATCAGCGATTTTCCCGACCGACTCCTGGTCGAAACCCGCGACGCCGCCTCCAAAAAGAAATCCAGCCGCTAGCCAATCTCATCTCCAGCTCAAATTTTCCGTGCGCCTCTCCGCGGGTGTCCCAGGTGCCGTTGTTGCACCTGGGGGTTTTCCTATTTTTGTCTTAACATTCCCCCGCCCCGGCACTCCGCTCCCCGCTCTCCCCGCCAATCACCTTGCCGCCGAATAAAGCTTCTGAGACAATCCGCCCATGCGCACCTCACCTTTTGCTGTTCTCGCTCTCTCTCTGTCCCTGGCCCCCTCTCTCTTCGCCCAAGCCCCCGCCAAACGCCCCATCGCCATTGACGATATGTACCGGATGCAGCAGCTCGGCGATCCGCAATCTTCTCCCGACGGCGCGTGGATTGCCTACACCGTCACCACCATCGACCGCGAAGCCGACAAGCGCCGCTCCTCCCTCTGGATGGTGAATTGGGAAGGCACGCAATCTCTGCGCCTCACCTACGGCCCCGCATCGGACTCTTCTCCGCGCTGGAGCCCCGACGGAAAGATTCTCGCCTTTCTCTCCGCGCGCCCGGAGGACGCCAAAACGCAAATCTGGCTCCTCGATCGCCGCGGCGGCGAAGCCCGGCAGCTCACCGCTGTAAAAGACGAAATCTCCGATTTCCAGTGGTCTCCCGACGGAAAGAAATTCGTTCTGGAGATGCGTGTCGCGAAGGATGACGGCCCCGCCGCAAAAGCCCCCAACACTCCGCCCGCGGCCCCCCAACCCATCGTCATTGACCGCTATCACTTCAAGCGGGATATCGCCGGCTACCTCACCGCGTCCTCTCGCACCCACCTCTATCTGTTTGACATCGAAACCAAAAAACTCGATCCCCTCACGGACGGCAATACATCCAGCGACAGCGACCCTCGCTGGTCGCCCGACGGCACGCGCATCTCCTTTGTCCGCGCTCCCGACAGCGAACCGAACCAGCCCGCCACGAATGACATTTCCATCATTGACGCCCACCCCGGCGCCGCTCCCCGCAAACTCGCCTCCGCCTTTCCTCCCAATGGCCAGCACCTGGCATGGAGCCCCGACGGCAAACTCATCGCCTTCCTTCAGGGTTTGGAGCTGAAGTACGCCGCCTACAGTCAGAACCGCCTCGCCGTGGTCTCCGCCGAGGGCGGCGCCCCGCGCGTTCTTGCCGAAAAGCTCGACCGCGGCGTCTCCTCCCCGGAATTCACTCCCGATGGTTTGTCGCTCACCTTCCTGGTCGCCGACGACCGCCTGGAATATCCCGTCAGGATTGCCGTTTCCGGCGGTTCGCCGGAGCGCTTGTCCGGCCCGGAGATGGTCGTCTATCAACAATCCAGCGCCGCCGGCCGCACCGCCGTGCTCGCCTCCTCCGACGCTCAGCCTCCCGAACTCTTCGCCCTGGAATCGAAAAAGTTTCGCAAGCTGACCTCCCATAACGACGCTCTCTTATCCGAACTGCAGCTCGGCGCCGTGCGGGATATCTCCTTTAAGAGCAAGGACGGCACGGAAGTTCATGGAATGATGATCCTGCCGCCCTCCTATGACTCTTCCCGCAAATATCCCGCGCTCCTTTGGATTCACGGCGGACCAAACGGTCAGGACGACCACGGTCTGCCATTCAACACCTACGCTCTTCAACTCGAGCGGCAACTCTTCGCCGCGCGCGGCTATGCGGTTCTGGCCATCAACTATCGCGGCAGCAGCGGCCGCGGCGCGGCCTATACCCGCAGCATCTTCGCGGACTGGGGCCATTTGGAAGTGGACGACCTGCTCGCCGGTGTGGACTTCGCCGTCGCCAGCGGCGTTGCCGACCCGCAGCGTCTCGGCATCGGCGGCTGGAGCTACGGCGGCATGCTCACGGACTATACGATTGCTTCCGACTCCCGCTTCAAAGCGGCCATCAGCGGCGCCGGCATCGGCAACGAACTCTCCATGTACGGCAGCGACCAGTACATCCTGCAATACAACAACGAAATCGGCCCGCCCTGGAAAACCCTGGACACCTGGATCAAAATCTCCTATCCCTTTTTCCATGCCGACCGCATCCATACGCCCACGCTCTTTATGGGCGGCCAAAGCGATTTCAACGTCCCCATCGGCGGCGGTGAGCAGATGTATCAATCTCTCCGCACCCTCGGCGTCCCCACCCAGCTGGTCATCTACCCCGGACAATTCCACCTCTTCACTCGTCCCAGCTACATCCACGACCGCATGCAAAGATACTTTGCCTGGTTCGATAGCTACCTGCAGCCCCAGAAATAGTCCGCGCGTCGAACCAGCTCAATCCGCACTGAGCGGCGAAGATGAAATGAGAATCCCTGTTTGGGGTGCCCCAGGTGCCGTTGTTGCACCTGGGGGTTTTGAATTTATTCTTCCGATCAACGCTCGAAACCAAACGCGCTTAGCGCCCTACCTCTTCCTCTTCTCAATCCCCGCCTTCAACTTCTCAATCCTCTTCCGCACCTTCCCCGCATCCCCCGCATGCGGAAATATCTCCAAATAACTCTCATACGACTCCATCGCCGCCCGGTACAACTTCCTCTTCTCCTGCGCTTCCCCTAGCAATTTGTAGGGCAGGGCATAGCTGGGCCGCGCGTCAATGGCATCCTTGAACCGGTCAATCGCCGAGTCGTATTCATGAATCCGCATGTAATACTGGCCCACTTCGACGTCTTTCTCCGCCCGCAGCGGATCGTATTTCGGCTGCACCGCCGGCGTCGTCTCCCCCGGCGTGATCCGCGTCTCGCCCTCTTCCAGCGGCCTCTTCGACGACGACTCCCCCGGCTCGGCCATCGGCGCCTGCTTCGGCGCCGGCTTCTCCTTCGGCTTCTGCCCCCGCGCCGGCCCCGCGCCCAGCGCCAGCATCGTCACCACAATCCAGCCCATCCCTCGAATTGCTCTCATTTGCTACTCCCTCACTCCTATCGGATTCGCTTTAGTATGATAGAAGATGCCCGGCGCGAGAAGTCTGGCGCGAAATACCCGCCCCCGCCCGGCCCATCTCATGGACCTTCCCCAACAAGCCGCCAGCCTCCCCGAAAGCCCCGGCGTCTATATTTTCAAGGACGCCGCCGGCGCGTTCCTCTACGTCGGCAAAGCCAATTCTCTGCGCAGCCGCGTGCGCTCTTACTTCCTCGAATCCCGCTGGACCGACGCCAAAACCGGCACGCTGGTCCGCGAAATGGCCACGCTCGAAACCATCGTCGTCGGCAACGAGCGCGAAGCCCTGGCCCTCGAAAACAATCTCATCAAGCAGTACCGCCCCAAATTCAACGTCCTCCTGCGCGACGACAAGACCTACCCGTACATCAAATTCACCGCCGCCGAAAAATTTCCTCGCGTCTATTTCACGCGCAAAGTCCGCAAGGACGGCGCCGCCTATTTCGGCCCCTATTTTCCCTCCAGCCTGGCCCGCCGCGTCCTTCATTTCGTCCACAAAAGTTTTCAGATCCCCTCCTGCACCGTGGACCTCACCCGCCCCCACCCGCGCCCCTGCCTGCAATTTCACATCAAGCGCTGCCTCGGCCCCTGCGTCCCCGGCCTCGTCGCCGACGAGGCCTACGCCGAAGCCGCCGAAAGCGCCCGCCTCTTCCTTGCGGGCCGCCGCGACGAACTTATCAAAAATCTGCAACTCAGCATGGCCGCCGCCTCCGCCGAGCAGCGTTTCGAACAAGCCGCCGGGATCCGCGACCTCCTGCGCACCCTCGAAGAGATCGAAGAGCGCCAGCGCATCGCCGCGGCCCAGGGCGACGACACCGACGTGCTGGCCTTCTACGCCGAGCCGCCTCTCGTTGCCGCCAATCTCTTCCATCTTCGCGGCGGCCGCGTCGTCGACCGCCGCGAATTCTATTGGGAAGATCTTTCTGAATTCGATCCCGCCGAATTCGTCCCTTCGCTCCTCAAGCAGCTCTATCTCGAAGCCGAACATCTTCCCCGCGCCATTCACGTCCCCGCCGATTTCGAAGACCGCGCCCTGCTCGAAGACGCTCTCAGCGACCGCGCCGGCCGCAAACTGGAAATTTCCTTCCCTCAGCGCGGCCCCAAGCGCGCCTTCTTCGACCTCGTGCAGAAAAACGCCGAGCACTCCTTCGCCCAGCGTTTCCGCGTCCTGAAACCCACCTCCCGCGCCATTTCCGAAGCATTGCAAACCGCGCTCAACATCTCCGAACTTCCCGAGCGCATCGAGTGCTTCGACATTTCCCACATCCAAGGCACCGACGTCGTCGCCTCCATGGTCGTCTGGGAAAAAGGGCGCATGAAAAAATCCGACTACCGCAAATTCATCATTCAAGGCGCCCCCGCCGGCGGCCCCGCGCGCAACGACGATTTCGCGGCAATAAATGAAGCCGTCACCCGCCGCTACCGCCGCCTGCTCGACGAAAAAAAATCCTTTCCCGGACTCATCCTCATCGACGGCGGCATCGGCCAACTCCACGCCGCCGCGCAAGCCCTGGAAACTCTGCAAATTCTCAATCAGCCGCTCGCCAGCATCGCCAAAAAAGAAGAAATTCTTTACGTCCTCGGCCAGGAAAGCGAACCCATCCGCCTCGACCGCCACTCGCCCGTCCTCCATCTCGTCCAACAGGTCCGCGACGAATGTCACCGCTTCGCCGTTACTTTCCATCGCCAGCGCCGCGCCCAGCGCCAGACCCACACCGTGCTCCACGACATTCCCGGCGTCGGCCCGCGCACCGCCCAGCTCCTCCTGCGCGAATTCGGCAGCGTGGAAAACCTTCGCCGCGCCGGTCTCGATGCCGTTTCGAAACATATCCCCCGCGCCCGCGCCGCCAAAATCCTCGCGCACCTGCAAACCCTTTCGAAAACTCCATAACCCCTCCCGTTAACTCCTCCGGTTAGCCCTCCTTGTGCCTGTCTTTCCCTTGTGCTAGCGTGATTCCTGGAGGTTCCCATGGCAGACAATGTTGGTTCGAAAGTGACTTATTTCCTGGTCGGTCTTGGCGTTGGAGCTTTGGTGGGAATTCTCTTTGCGCCCAAGTCCGGGGAAGAGACGCGCGAATATCTGGCCAAGCGCGCCGATGAAGGAAAAGATTTTGCGCAGCGCAAAGCCAAAGAGTTGCGCGAGCGCGCCGAGGACCTGATCGAACGCAGCAAGGATGCGGTCGGGCGGCAAAAAGAATCGCTGAGCGCCGCGGTGGATGCGGGCCGCGAAGCGTATCAGCGCGAAAAAGGGAAATCGTCTTAGCCTGAAGCGGGCCGGGCGGGGTGCAAATGCAGAACTGGCTAGCGGTGTTCATCGTGGCGACGGCCGTGGCCGTCCTTCTCCAGACCGTCATCCTGGCGGCGCTGTATTTCCAGTTGCGCCAGCGACTCGAGCAGACTCACCGCATGTTCACGGACCTGCATAACCGCGTGGGCCCGATTCTGACCCGCGTGCAGATTCTGCTGGAAGATACGCAGCCGCGCATTTCCGAAATGGTGGCCGATGCCGCGCACACCGTTTACCTGGCGCGCGCGCAGGCGCAGAAGATGGACCGGGTTTTCACTGAAGCGACCGACCGACTGCGCGGGCAACTGCATCATGCGGACCGCATTCTGACCGGGACGCTCGAAGCCGTGGAGGAAGCCGGCTCGCAATTCAACCGCAATTTTTTGGGCCCCATGCAGAAGGTGACCGCGGTGGTGCAGGGAATCAAGGTGGGGCTGGATTTTTTCCGTTCGAAACGCAGCGGAGCGCCCGCCGCGGCGGAACCGGCCGCTGCCGACCCGGAAGATCTGTTTATCTAAAAAAGTTTTCTCCAGGCACATTTTCTCCAGCCTGTTTTCTTCCTTGGCGCGGAGCGGGAATTCATTTTTCCCGCGCGATCCAGCCGCCGCCCAGCACGACTTCTCCTGAATAAAATACGGCCGCCTGACCCGGCGTGATGGCGCGTTGCGGCGCGTCGAAGGTGACGCGCGCTCGCGTGGCGTCGAGGGCTTCGACGGTGGCCGCGGCGGCTCCGTGTTTGTGGCGGATTTTCACTTCCGCGCGCACGGGAGCCTGCGGAGTTTCGGTGGCGATCCAGTTGACGCGCTCGACTTCGCAAACGGTCTGGCGCAGGGCGGCGTCTTCGCCGACGGTGACGCGATTGGCGGCGGGGTCGATGGAAATGACGTAGAGCGGTTCGCCGGTGGCAACGCCCAGACCCTTTCTCTGGCCGACGGTGAATTGATGCAGGCCGGCGTGGCGGGCGAGGACTTCACCGTTCTGGCGGGCGATTTCGCCATCGGCGGCGGGAAGCGGCGCGCCTTGATCGCGCTGGTAGGCTTCGATGAATTGCGCGTAATTGCCGTTGGGGACGAAGCAGAGTTCCATGCTTTCGGGCTTGTCGGCGACGGCCAGTCCGGCGGAGCGGGCCAGTTCGCGGGCCTCTTCCTTGGTGAGATCGCCGAGGGGGAAATCGGTGCGCGCGAGCTGTTCCTGGGTGAGGCCGAAGAGGAAATAGGTCTGGTCTTTCGATTCGTCGCGGGCGCGGAGCAGTTCGAAGCGATTGGTTTGCGGATTGCGGCGCACGCGGGCGTAGTGGCCGGTGGCCAGGCGCTCGGCGCCGGCCTGGCGGGCCATGAGCAGCAGCGGCTCGAACTTTACGTCGGTGTTGCAGTTGGCGCAGGCGATGGGCGTGCGCCCGGCAAGATATTCGGCGACGAAGGGGCGGACGACGCGCTCTTCGAATTGAGATTCGAAATTGACGACGTAGTGCGAAAAACCGAGATGCTGCGCGACGCGCTTGGCGTCATAGACGTCATCGAGCGAGCAGCAGCGGCCGTGCGCGGGCGTTTCGCCCATGAGTTCCGGGAGGCGGCGCTGGTTCCAGAGCTGCATGGTCAGGCCAACGACTTCGCGGCCCTGGCGCAGAAGCAGCGCGGCCACGGCGGAGCTGTCCACGCCGCCGCTCATGGCTACGGCAATGAGGCCGCCACGGGGCTCGCGTGGTTCCGTCAGAAATCCAGTTTGTGATTCAGCGCTCATTTTAATTTTGTAGCACAGCCATTTGTGGATGTGCGGGGTTGATTGCAAGACTCAGAGAAAAGCGCACAGGCAGGAATGCCTGTGCCACTCAAAGCAAAGAAATTCATGGCGCGCCCGCTCCTTTGCGGTAGGTGGGGGAGAGTTCGCGGAGCTGGGCGACGGCTGCGGGGACTACTTCCAGAGAAAAATTGATGTCGGCTTCGGTGGTGTGGCGGCCGAGGCTGAAGCGCAGGCTGGCGCGGGCGTCTTCGGGAGGCAGGCCGATGGCGGTGAGGACGTGGGAAGGCTCGACCGCGCCGGAAGAGCAGGCGGCGCCGGTGGAGCAGGCGAGACCCTTGAGGTCGAGGGCGATGACCAGGGCTTCGCCTTCGAGGCCGGGGAAAAGAATGTTGGCGGTATTGGGCGTGCGCGGGGCGGCGGCGGCATTGACGCGGGCTTGCGGGACGCGTTCGAGGAGGCCGCGCTCGATGCGGTTGCGCAGAACTTCCATGCGGCTGGCGGTTTCCGCGAGCGAATTTTTGGCGATCTCGGCGGCTTTGCCGAGGCCGGCGATGCCCGGAACATTTTCCGTGCCGGGGCGGAAGCCGCGCTGGTGATGGCCGCCGTAGAGAAGCTGGCGCAGGCGCGTGCCGGAGCGGATGTAGAGTGCGCCGACGCCCTTTGGGGCGTAGAACTTGTGGCCGGAAAGGGAGAGCAGGTCCACGCCGAGCTGGTCGACGCTGACGGGAATTTTTCCGGCGCTTTGCACGGCGTCGGTGTGGAAATAGACATCGGCTGCGGCGGCGATTTTGCCGATTTCCGCAAGCGGCTGAATCGTGCCGAGTTCGTTGTTGGCGTGCATGACGGTGATGAGGACGGTTTCCGGGCGCAGCGCGCGGCGAACGGATTCGGGGTCCACGAGGCCGGCGGAATCGACGGAGAGATAGGTGACGGCGACGCCGGATTTTTCCAGGGCCTGGCAGGTGTTGAGGACAGCTTCGTGCTCGATGGCGGTGGTGATGATGTGCGCCGGGCCGGTTGCGGCGACATCGTTCCTGGCGGCGCTTGCCGCGCCGACGATCCCAAAGATGGCGTGATTGTCCGATTCGGTGCCGCCGCTGGTGAAGACGATCTCCTGGGGGCGGGCGCCGAGAAGCGCGGCGACGGAATCGCGGGCGGATTCGACGGCGGCGCGGGCCTTCTGGCCGAAGCTGTGGATGGAGGCGGCGTTGCCGTAGTCGGAGGAGAGGAAGGGCAGCATGGCGTCGAGCACCGCGGGGTCGACCGGGGTGGTGGCGTTGTGATCCATGTAGACGCGGTTCATGGGCGTGGATTCAGGATAGCAGGGGGGAAGGGGAAGTGGCGAGTGATGAGTGGCGAGTGGCGGGCGGGGGGATGAGTTCCATTTTGGGAAGAAAAGGGATACACCCCCGCCATTTTCGTAAGAGTGGCAAATAAAGGGGGTTGCGGGAGGAAGTAATGAGGTAGGGAAATAGCGAGGTAAAGGGGGAATTGGCGGAGATGAGGGGCACGACTCACGCGAAAGTGTAGCATTCGGAATTCTGTTTGTTAAATGATTACTGTTCGTCCGATGAGTTGTGGCAAGTGCTTGAAAACCCGCATCCTGATTGCTAATCGGATATAGCTGGCAGATTCGAATTCACTGAGTACCATTACTAAAGAATGTGACCAATCTCACTGAGAAAGGGCTTCGTGGTGTGGTAAATGTTTGCATTTGGGCAGGCATGGCCACCGCGCGATATCCAGGCGTTGCGTGAAACGCGGATATATCCATTGACGTTCCTCGAACGCCTGGGCAAGCGGCCCACGAGGGGAACAATATCTTGATCATCCGCCGATTGTATTTTTTGCCCGGCCCTTGAACTGGAGATGGTTTGGAAAGGAGCAAGATGATGAAGAACATCTTCTCATGGATGACTATGGTTGCGCTGTTTTGCTTGCCTGCGTATGCGCAAAAGGACGAAAACAAGCGCATTAAGAATGCCGGCAAAGTGATGGTTGAGATTCTTAATATTCCCGACGATATTCCGGAAGACATTCTTGACAAGGCGGAATGCGTCATCGTTCTGCCTTCGGTGATTAAATTTGCAATCGGATTCGGGGGCAGTTATGGTCGCGGCGTGATGTCTTGCCGGAGCGGCAAGGAGTTCAGCGGACCTTGGAGTGCGCCTTCCATGATGGCGCTCGAAGGCGCAAGCTTCGGTCTGCAGTTGGGAGGCCAAGCGACAGACTTTGTCTTGTTGGTGATGAATCCGCGCGGGGCTGATTCCATTCTCAGCAGCCAGGTCAAGCTCGGCGGCGACGTGGCTGCTGCAGCCGGACCGAAGGGCCGCAGTGCTGCAGCCTCCACGGACGTCACCATGCGCGCAGAAATTCTGTCGTATTCGCGTGCGCGAGGATTGTTCGCGGGGATCTCTCTGGAAGGCTCCACTCTCCGCCCCGATAACGATGGCAACGAGAGGCTGTACGGAAAAGGAACGACCGCGAAGGATATCGTAATCAATAGTAAGGTTCGCCCGCCCGCCTCGGCGAATTTGCTGCTTGATATTCTGAACAAGAAGTCTCCGAAAAACAAGTCCGATAAGTAGGGCTCAGTGGCGCAACACCGTGGAGCAGGCCCGGCGGGTTTGCCTGCATGAGCAGGAGGTCGATAGCCCATGCCTTTACTTCAAATAGTGATAGTTCTGATCGTGGTGGGTGTTCTGCTTTGGCTGGTCAACCGCTTCATACCCATGCAGGGAACGATTAAGTCCATCTTGAATGCCGTCGTGATCATCGCTGTGGTGTTGTGGCTTCTGAATATTCTTGGACTTTTTCGTTCGCTCCCCCACATGCACATGGGGACGTAAGGGAACCAGAATGAATGATAGCGGGAAGATCCGCAGGTCGGCTGCCGGAGACAAGCACCCGAAAGAATGACCGCGTCCGGCGGCACTAGTGTAGGGCACACGAAATCACTGTAAGGGAGGCAACACTCATGAAGCCAGTTGGACTAATCAGCACAGGAGTTCTGCTCCTTCTTCTCGGAACCATTGCTCCCACGTCTGCACATCAGGAGCAACACGAACAAGAGGCTAAGCCTCCGAAACATGAGAAGCAAGCTAAGCCTGAAAAACAGCGGCAGAATAAGGGCCAGCAAAAGGGGCGGCGGAAACAGGAGCAGCGGGCGCAGGGCCAGCAAGAGCGGCAACGGCAGCAGCGTGCCGAAGGTCAGCAAAGACAGCAACAGAAACAGCGGCAGCGGGCCGAGGGCCAGCAAGAGCAACAACGGCAACAACAGCGCCAGCAACAGGCCAGACGGCCTTCACAGCAAGAGCAACGCGGCCACGCAGGTGAACATCGGGCCGTCTGGCAGCAGCATCGCGCGCGCAGTTGGGAGGCCGAGCACCGTACCTGGCAGCAACGCGGCGGCTACAACGGCTACCGCATTCCAGAGGCCCGTTACCGTGGGCACTTCGGTCCGAATCACTGGTTCCGCCTGTACAGGTACCCCGTGGAAGTGTATGGCGGATATCCCCGCTTCCAGTTCGGTGGCTTTTGGTTCGGTCTGATTGACCCGTGGCCGGAATACTGGTCCGACAACTGGTACGAAAACGATGACGTATATATCGTCTACTACGAAGACGGCTATTACCTGTACAACCGAAGACATCCCCGGGATCGGATCGCAATCACCGTCTACGTGCACTAACGGTTCATCGAGTGCGATGCCATCGAAGCTGCCCCGCGTCAGCGGTTCTGCAAGCGGCGGTTTGAGCCAACTAGCGTTAGTTATCTCTGCGGCTTGTTAGCTCCCTCAATTCCGTTTTTTTTTGGCACTCTTGAATAACCTCGTTGCCTTGCGACTGCATCATCTGCCGCTCTTGCGAGAAGCACGGGGTGCGGAAGAGCCAAACTATCTCTCGTTGAATCATGATCCTGCGCACTCTTCTCAATCCTCTTTGGCAGCGATCTTGAATATCTTGGGGTCGTTCTCCGTGCTACAGTTTGTGTTTCTGGGTGGCGGCGTGCAGGGGGACAAGGCCGGCAAAGGCAAGATACCGGACTCCCGACAAGGCCGGGATAAATTCCGCCCGGTCTCTACAAAAGCAGGGGCACGTATTACGGGAAGCTGGGGAGGATGACGTGGCGTACCGGGATTTGCGGGAGTTTGTGAAGAAGTTGGAGAAGGAAGGGGAGTTGAAGAGGATCGGGGTGGAGGTGGACCCGGTGCTGGAGATTACGGAGGTGACCGACCGGGTGACGCGGGCGGGTGGGCCGGCGCTGCTGTTTGAGAAGCCGAGGGGGTCGAAGTTTCCGTTGCTGATCAATGCGTTTGGGAGCGAGCGGCGGATGAATCTGGCGTTTGGAGTGGATTCGCTGGAAGAGATTGCCGAACGGATTCGCGGTTTTCTGGATGTGCAATCGCCGCAGGGTTTTTTCGATAAGTTGAAGATGATCCCGAAACTGGCGGAGCTGGGGTCGTTCTTCCCGAAGAATGTGAAGACGGGGCCGTGCAAGGAAGTGATCAAGCACGGGAAGGACGTGAATTTGGACGAGTTTCCGATATTGAAATGCTGGCCGCAGGATGGCGGGCGGTTTATCACGTTTCCGCTGGTGTTTACGAAGAATCCGGAGAATGGGAAGAGGAACGTGGGGATGTACCGGATGCAGGTGTTTGACCAGCGGACGACGGGGATGCACTGGCAGACGCAGAAGCATGGGGCGGAGCATTACCGGCGAGCGCGGGCGGCGGACCCACAAGGGCGAATTCCGGTTGTGGTGGCGATTGGGGCGGACCCGGCGACGGCCCTGGCGGGGATGCTGCCGGTGCCGCCGGATATGGATGAAATGATGTTCGCGGGGTTTTTGCGGCGGGAGCCGGTGGAGATGGTGGCGTGCGAGACGTGCGACCTGGAAGTGCCAGCAAACGCGGAGATTGTGCTGGAAGGGTACGTGGCGCTCGATGAGTTGCGCGTGGAAGGGCCGTTTGGGGATCATACGGGGTTTTATTCGCTGGAAGGGGAGTTTCCCGTGTTTCACGTGGAATGCGTGACGCACCGCAAGGACGCGATTTATTTGACGACGATAGTGGGGCCGCCGCCGCAGGAGGACTACTGGATGGGGCATGCGGTGGAGCGGATCTTTCTGCCGGTGATGAAGATGCAGTATCCGGAGATTGTGGATATGGCCATGCCTGCGGAGGGAGTGTTCCACAACCTGATGATTGTGGCGATCAAGAAGGCGTATCCGGGGCAGGCGCGCAAGATCATGAATGCGATCTGGTCGCTGGGGCAGGCCATGTTCACGAAGGTGATTGTGGTGGTGGATCATGACGTGAATGTGCATGACGCGCGGGAAGTGACCTGGAAGGCGCTGTGCGCGCTGGATCCGCAGAGGGATATTGAGTTTGTGCTGGGGCCGGTGGATACGCTGGACCATGCGGCGCGGATGCAGGACTACGGATCGAAGATGGGGATCGATGCGACGAGGAAATGGGCGACGGAGGGATTTGCGCGGCCGTGGCCGGATGAGATCAAGATGGATGCGGTGATTAAAGCGCGAATTGACGCGATTTGGGGGAGGCTTGCGCTCAAGTAGTAACTGCCCCGGAGGCCAGTGGAAAAGAGGGGTCTGAGCACAACCTGTAGTGGTACTAGAACGCTATATACGCTATATTTGCAAAAAGAGTTCCGCGAACACCCTAGAACTGCCGACAATACCCGCTATTCCTAGGACAACTACGGCCACGAATCCCTTGACGGCTGCTTCCTGCGGATGTGATAAGGGAGTCACGGCCTGCACCCGGCGGGGGAATACAGAAGTGACGGGTGCGAACCAGCGGAAGCAATTCCGCGAAATTCGGGCGAAGAGCAAGAGCGCCAAGGGGTGGCGTTCCCTGTGAATGAATCGCGAGAAGTGATGAATGTGAGGCAAGCGTCGCAGTATCTGGGGGTATCTCCGGACACGCTGTACCGCTACATCACCGAGGGAGACATACCCGCATTCAAGCTGGGGAACCGCTGGAAGCTGAGGAAGACGATTTTGGACCGGTGGATGGAACGGAAGATGAGTCAGTCGCACGCGAGGCGCAGGTAGTCAGGCGGAATTGAAACGAGGGAAGAGGCCGCGATATGTTCGGCAAAAAGAGCAAGCAGTTGGTGGGATTGGACATCGGGTCCACGTCGATCAAGGCGGTGGAGCTGAAGTCCACCAAGGCCGGCTATGAGCTGGTGAGCTTCGGCATGGAGGCGCTGGCGCCGGACACGGTGGTGGACGGAGCCATCATGGACGCGCCGCAGGTGGCCAGCACGATCAGCAAGATCTTCGACACGCAGAAGATCAAGACGAAGAACGTGTCCACGTCGGTTTCGGGGCATTCGGTGATCGTGAAGCGGGTGCCGCTGCCGCTGATGAGCGAGGAAGAGCTGTATGACCGGATCCCGGCGGAAGCGGCGCAGCACATACCGTTCGACATCGCCGACGTGAATCTGAGCTATCAGCTGCTGGAGTCGATGGATTCGCAGATGGACGTGCTGCTGGTGGCGGTGAAGAAGGACAAGATTCTGAATCACACCAACGTGCTGGCGCAGGCGGGGAAGACGCCGGTGGTAGTGGACATCGACGCGTTCGCGCTGCAGAACTGCTTTGAAGTGAATTACGAGCCGGACGCGGGGCAAACGGTGGCGCTGCTGAATATGGGCGCGAGCGTGATGAACATCAACATCGTGCGCGGAGGGATACCGTTGTTCACGCGCGACGTATCGGTGGGCGGGAACCAGTACACGGACGCGCTGCAGAAGGAACTGGATTTGAGCTTTGACGACGCGGAGCGGCTGAAGCGCGGCGACCAGATTGCCAGCGTGACGGACGAGCAGAAGCACCAGATTCTGCGCAGCGTTTCGGACATTCTGACGCTGGAAATCCAGAAGACGTTCGATTTTTTCCGGGCCACGGCGAGCGGGGAAAATATCCAGCGCATTCTGCTGGCGGGAGGCACGGCGCGGGTGCCCGGGCTGATTGATCTGTTGCGGGAAGAATTTGCGATGTCGGTGGAGGAGTTGAATCCATTCCGGAAGGTGCTTGTAAATCCGGCGAAGCATTCGGATGACCAAATCCGGGAGCTGTCTCCGCGGCTGGCGATTGCCGTGGGGCTGGCGCTGAGGAGTTTTGACTAGCCATGATTCGCATAAACTTACTGGGGCAAGCGCGGCCGAAAGCGGGCCGCAAGGCGGTGGACCTGGGATCGGCGCTGCCGGCCGTGCTGATGGGCGCGGGAGTGCTATTCGGGGGAGCGGTGCTGGCGTTTTATTACACGACGCTGCAGAAGGATTTGAACAAGGCCCAGGATGATGTCAAGAGGCTGAAGGCGGAAAAGACGAACCTGGAGCGGATCAAACAGGAAGTGGAAAGTTTTGAGGCGCAGCAAAAGGTTTTGCAGCAGAAGGTGGGGATCATCGAGCAGCTGCAGAAAGACCGCACCGGAGGGCAGGAGCTGCTGGACGCCGTGGCCAATACGGTGTCGCGGACCGAGAATTTGTGGCTGACGACGATGACCAAGAAGGGCAAATTGCTGACGATGAACGGGGTGGCGGCGTCGCTGAATTCGGTGGCGAATTTCATCACCCAACTGAAGCGCTCGGGATATTTCGACAAGGTCGAGATTAAGCAATCGACTCAGGATGACAAGGCTACGGGGATCGAGACGTTCGTATTCGAGCTGAGCGCGGAGATTGCGCCGCAGACGCCCGCGGCGGCGGCCAAGCCGGTAAGTGCGCCGCAGGCTGCGCCGGCGAAAAAAGCCGCCAGTCCGGCGAAGAAAGGATAGGGGGGGGCGCCGTGGCGAATCCATTTCGAGACATGTCGGTGTTCATGCAGGCGCTGGTGGCGGTGGCCATCGCGGTGGTGATCGTTTTGGTGGGTCTCTACGTGCCGTTCTCGCCGGTCTATATGGCGCGCGAGGATCTGGACCGGGCGGTGGCGGAGCGCACCACGCTGACCACGGAAGTTTCGCAATTGCAGGTGTACAAGCAGCGCTACAGCGAATTGAAGCAGCAGATGGATGCGTTGCAGAAGCAACTGGAGACGCTGCGGACGATCGTTCCGGAAGAGAAGGAAGCGGATGAATTTATCCGGCTGTTGCAGGGAGCGGCGGCGGCGGCCACGGTACAAGTGCGGCGAATTACGTCGCAACCCGTGGTGCCCAAGCAGATTCACTTTGAAATGCCGTTTGAAGTGCAGGTGGATGGCAGCTACTTCAATGTGCTGGATTTCTTCACGAGGCTGAGCCGTCTTTCGAGAATCATTAATGTGGGGGACTTGACGTTCACGGACGCGGAGAAGAAGGGAAAGTATGTTTTTCGTCCGGGAACGACGGTACAGGGAACGCTGACGGTAACGACATTTTTCGCAAAACCAACCGAGACGGGGCCGGCGGGCGGAGCGGCCGGCAAGCCGGCGGGAAAGCCGTAAGAGGGGTCAGGCGAACAATTATGAAGCGTGCAGCGCAGAAATGGATATTGGGAATGGTGGTCATGCTGGCGGGGAGTGGTGTGTGGGGGCAAGAGATCCCGTCCACGCAGAAGCCCGCGGCGCCAGCGCCGGCAACTCCGAAAGCGGCGGCCACGGGGAAGAAGGACGAGACCAAGAAAGCGGATGCAAAGAAGGGTGTAACGAAGAAGGCCGAGACGAAGAAGGCGGCGGCCGGAAAGGCGGGAGCGCCCGCAAGTAAGGCGGCAGCGCCCGCAATCAAACAGATTGTGCCGACGAGCAAGCCCGCTGCACCGGCGAGCAAGCCGGTGGTTCCAGCCGGGAAGGCGGCGGCACCGAGCGCGCCAGCCGCAAAAGCGATTGTGCCGGCAGGGAAGGTCGCGAAAAAGGCTCCGGCTGGGAAACCGAAATCGCAGGAGAAGGAAAAGAAACCGGCGAAGGCGGAATCGAAGCCTGCCGCGACAAAGCCCGCGATGGATATCGGGAAGGCCGCGGCGCCGTCCGGAGGCAAGCCGGAAGGCAGTGGAACGCCAGCGGCGGCAGAGCCGGCGGAGGGGAGAGTAATCCGGAGAGACCCCTTCCGGGCGCTGATCGGGGCGGAAAAGACGGGGACAGGCGGACACGATTTGCCGCCTGGGATCGCGGGCTTGCAGGTGAACGGGTTGCGCCTGGACGGAGTGGTGAGGGCGCCGAACGGGATGATCGCGGTGGTCTCGAACGATCAGGCGAGAACGTATTTCCTGCGCGAAGGGGATCAGTTGTATGACGGCCGAGTGGAAAAGATCATGATGGACAGCGTTTCGTTCCACGAAGTCAGCAAGGATGCGTTTGGAAGAGCAGTGGAACGGCAAGTGATTAAGAGGATTTACTCCAGACCAGGAGAAAAGCAATGAAGACGAATCGGGCAGCCGGGAAGCTGGGCTGCAGTTTGCTGATGATATTCGCGCTGATGGCGTGCGGTTGGAACGCCCAGGCGCAGGAGCGCGGGGGCCCGGCGAGGGACGGCGCGGTGATCTCGAGCGTGGCCATCACGCAGGCGGGGGAGCGCGCCAGCGTGCGCGTGGAAGGCGAAGGCCTGCAGGAAGCCAAGGCCATGCGCATGGAGAATCCCAACCGGCTGGTGCTGGATTTTGCCGGGACGCGGATGGCGGTGGAGAAGACGGAGATTCCCGGTGTGTCGGCTCCGGTGCTGGGAGTGCGGCTGGGACAGTATAAGCCCACGGTAGCGCGGGTGGTGATTGATCTGGCAACCCAGGCGGAGTACGAAGTGACCCGCGATGGCGGCGGGGTGGTGATCCTAATCAAGGGAGGAACGGCTCTTCCCGCGGCAAAAGTTGAGGTGGCCGCAGCGCGAACCGGGGACAGCGGGACGCAGAAGATGCCGGTGCACTTTGGGGTGGCCAGGCCGAGGATGCAGGCAAGTTCGGAAAGAAGGAATGGGAAAGGCGGGCGGTTTGTCGCGCCCAGCGGAAAATATGCGCTTCCCAAAGAACTGACGCAGCCGCTGCAGGCGCTGGCGATTCCCGCCGGCAATCCCGCGCGGCCGGCGCAGGATCCGCAGCAGCCGGCGCCGGTGGTGCCCGCAGCGCCAGCGGCACAGCAGGCGGCGGCGCCGAGTGCTCCGGCAGCGAGTGCGCCGGCGGCAATGCAGCAGGCCGCGGGACCGATCACCATGGCCTCGATCACGCAGGGTGGGAAATACACGGGCGAGCCGATTTCCGTGAATTTGAAGGACGTGGACCTGAAGGACTTCTTCCGGTTGATTCATGAGATCAGCGGATTGAACGTAATTCTGGACCCCGCGGTGAAGGGGACGCTGACGATCGTTCTGGACGAAGTGCCGTGGGATCAGGCGCTGGATCTGGTGCTGCTGAACAACGGCTTGGACAAGCAAGTGAGCGGAAACGTGCTGCGAATCGCCACGCGGGAAACCTTCACGAAGGAAGCGAAAGTCCAGCAGGAAATGCAGAAGGCGCAGCAGGAAGTCGTGGAGCCGGTGACGGTGACGCGAGTGCTGAGCTATGCGAAGGCCAAAGATTTAGAGCAGACGCTGAAGAAGTTCCTGAGTTCGCGGGGAGATATTTTCTCCGACGCAAGGTCGAACCAGCTGATCATCCGGGATATTCCGTCGACGATTCCGGTGGTGGATAATCTTTTGCGGCAATTGGACCGGAAATCGCAGCAGGTGGAGATCGAGGCGCGAGTGGTATCGGCTTCGCGGTCGTTCGCACGCGATTTGGGCGTACAACTGGCGTTTTCGGGAACCACGACGAATGGACGCAACGTATTTGGAGGAAATCAGGCGGTGGGGACAAGCACCTTGACGAGCGGTGCGGGCATTCCGGCGCCGCCGCTGGTTGCCAGCGGGGGATCGGGAGGCGGCACCATGCCGCTGATCTACAACCTGGCGGCGTCACCCGCGACGAGCGGGATGGTGTTCGGTCACCGTTCGCCGAATGCTGCGGTGGATTTGTTCATCAGCGCGGCGGAAGCGAAGGGCGTGGGCAAGCTGCTGTCGAGGCCGAAGATCATTACGCAGAACAACGAAAAGGCCACGGTGAAGCAGGGTACGAAAATTCCCGTGCAGACGACCGTGAACAATACCGTTTCCATTCAGCTGATTGACGCGGTGCTGAAACTGGAAGTGACTCCGCAGATCACAGCCGATGGCACGGTGTACATGGAAGTGATGGTGGAAAATACGCAGATTGACAACGGAATTGCGCGAGTCCAGGGCGTTCCGGCGTTGAACACGCAATCGGCGGAAACCAAGATCACCGTTCCGGACGGACAGACCGTGGTGCTGGGCGGAATCATCGTTTCGCAGCAGCGCGTGGATATCAACCAGGTGCCCCTGCTGGGCAGCATGCCGGTTATCGGGCATCTGTTCCGGCGCCAGTCGGTAAGCAACTCTTCCCAGGAACTGTTCTTCTTCCTGACCCCGCGGGTGATCCCCGGGTAAGCAACGGTTCGAACCTAGGAAAATCGATGGAGGAGATTTCGGTCTCCTCCATTTCCTTTATGAGGCACTCTTTTTCAATTCGAGGTCGGGAACTACGGCAGCGGCTGCGGCGGGCGGAACTGGACGCCTGGGTGGTGGCCGAGCCGGCGAACTGGTATTACCTGACGGGGTTTACCGGCGAATCGGGAATGCTGGTGGTGTCGCAGGGGGAGACGGCCCTGGTGACGGATGGGCGGTTTACGGGCCAGGCGCGGGAGGAATGCCGCGGGCTGAGGGTGGTGGAGCAGAAGGGGCCGCTGGGCGAGGCGGTGGGGAAGTATTTATTGCAAGCCAGGAGGCTCAAGCGGATTGGCTATGATCCCGGGCGGACGAGCGTGGAGCAGCTGGGGAGGCTGCGCAAGGGCGCGGGGAAGAATAAGGAGTGGAAGAAGAGCACGGGGCTGGTCGAGGGGCTGAGGATGGTGAAGGAGCCCGGGGAGCTGGCGCAGATGCGCAAGGCGGCGGCGCTGGCGGACGAGGTGATGAGCGGGGCGCTGAAGCTGCTGAAGCCCGGTGTAAGGGAATTGGAGATCGCGGCGGAGATTGAGTATCAGATGCGCAGAAAAGGGGCTAGTGGGGCGGCCTTTGAGAGCATTGTGGCCTTTGGGGAGCGGTCGGCGCTGCCGCATGCCCGGCCCACGGAGCGGAAGCTGAGGAAAAATGAATTGGTCGTACTGGACCTGGGTGCTATACTCGGCCATTATTGCAGCGACATAACCCGGACGGTTTTTGTTGGGTGCGCGCCGGGGCGCATCCGCGGATGGTATCAGGCGGTTTTGGAGGCCCAGGAAGCGGCCATTGGCGCGATCGGGGCCGGAGTGGAATGCGGGAAAGTGGATGAAGCCGCCAGGAAAGTGCTGGCGGGGCATGGATTGGAAGAGCGATTCATCCACAGCACGGGGCATGGGCTGGGATTGGAAGTACATGAAGAGCCTAGGCTGGCCCGGGGCCAGAAGAGCAGGCTGGCGGCCGGAAACGTGGTCACCGTGGAACCAGGGGTTTATGTGCCGGGGGTAGGGGGCATCCGCATCGAGGACGATGTGGCGGTGCATGAGGGCGGAATAGAAGTGCTAACCCGCAGCAAGCGGGAATTCACCGAGATCTAAAGGGTATGAAGCCGAAAAAGGACAAAAAAGGAACAGGCGCGTTCTTCGAGGGGCCGGATGTGCGGCAAATCGAGGAAGTGCTGCGGGTGATGAAGGAAAATAACCTCGAAGAGTTTGAGTACTCGAGGGGGGACGTAAAAATCCGGCTGAAGAAGGCCGGGAGCGGGACCATGGTGATGGCGCGGCCGATGGCGCCGGAGATCATCGTGGCCAGCGGGCCGACGGAGGAAGCGGCGAGGCCGGCCGCGGCGGGAGCCGGCGGAGAAGGGCGGGCCACGGAAGATCTGCACATCGTGAAGTCGCCGATTGTGGGGACGTTCTATGCTTCGCCCAGCCCGGGAGCGGCGCCGTTCGTTAAGGTGGGGTCGCACGTGGAAAACGGGCAGACGCTGTGCATCGTGGAAGCGATGAAGCTGATGAATGAGATCGAATCGGACGCGGGCGGAGAGATCATCCGCGTATTCGCGGAAAACGGGCAGCCGGTGGAATACGGCCAGCCCTTGTTCGGGATCCGGCCCAGCCGGAAGAAGTAGCCGCCAAAGACCATGTTCCAGAAAATCCTTGTAGCCAACCGCGGGGAAATCGCCCTGCGCGTGATTTGCGCCTGTAAAGAACTGGGGATCTCGACGGTGGCCGTGTATTCGGAGGCCGACCGCAACGCGCTGCACGTGCGCTTCGCCGACGAGGCGGTGTGCATCGGGCCGCCGCGCAGCAGCGAGAGCTACCTGAACATTCCGCAGGTGATCAGCGCGGCGGAAATCACCAATGTGGACGCCATCCATCCGGGATACGGATTCCTTTCGGAAAACGCCAACTTCGCCAAGGTGTGCCAGGCGTCGAAGATTACCTTCATCGGCCCCAAGCCGGAGCTGCTGGAAATGATGGGGGAGAAGGACCGCGCGCGGCGGGAGATGAAAGCGGCGGGAGTGCCGACCGTGCCGGGCAGCGACGGAGTGATCGAGAGCGAAGAGCAGCTGGTGAAGGAGGCGGAGAAAATCGGCTATCCGCTGATCCTGAAGGCTTCGGCGGGCGGCGGCGGGCGCGGGATGCGCATCGTGCGCGAGCTGTCGGAACTGGTGCCGTCGTTTCAGACGGCGCGGAACGAGGCGCAGCAGGCGTTTGGAACTCCGGACATGTATGCGGAGAAGTTTCTGGAGCGGCCGCGGCACATCGAATTCCAGGTGCTGGGAGACGAGCACGGCAAGGTGATCCATCTGGGCGAGCGGGAATGCAGCATCCAGCGGAGGCACCAGAAGCTGGTGGAGGAGTCACCCTCGCCGGCGATTGACGCCAAGAAGCGGGAAGAACTGGGCGCGGTGGTGGTGAAGGCGCTGGAGAAGGTGGGCTACACCAACGCGGGGACGGTGGAGTTTCTGATGGACGAGGACGGCTCCATCTATTTCATCGAGATGAATACGCGCATTCAGGTGGAGCACCCGGTGACCGAGCGGGTGACGGGAGTGGACCTGATCAAGGCGCAGATCAAGATTTCGGCGGGCGAGCCGCTGGAAACGGCAGCGGGGCACGTGCATTTCCACGGACACGCGATCGAATGCCGCATCAATGCGGAGGACCCGGAGACGTTCGTGCCGTGCGCGGGGCGGATTACGGCCTACCAGCCGCCGGGAGGAACGGGCGTGCGGGTGGATTCGGCGGCGTACACGGGAGCGTATATTCCGCCGTACTACGATTCGCTGATCGCCAAGCTGATCACCCACGGGCGGGACCGCGCGGAGGCCATCGCGCGGATGCGGCGGGCGCTGGAGATGTTCGTGATCGAGGGGATCAAGACGTCCATTCCGCTGCAGCGGAGAATTCTGGCGGACCCGGAGTTCGCCGCGGGGAATCTGGACACGCACTTCCTGGAACGGATGTTTGCCGCCGGGGGGAAATAGATACCGATGCGACTTGTGCTGCCGCGGCTCTATGTCATACTCGACGCCGCGCTGACGGGCGCAAGGATGGCGGAAGACGCCCGGATGCTCGCGGAAGAGGGAGTCAGGTTGATCCAATACCGGAGCAAGACGGCAACCGCGCGGGAACAGCTTGCCGAATGCCGCCAACTGGCGGAGATTTTTCAATCCACACACACAACTTTCATCGTGAACGACCGCCCGGACGTGGCCGTGCTGTGCGCCGCCGCGGGCGTGCACGTGGGGCAGGACGATCTGAGCGTGGAGGACGCGCGCAGCGTGGTGGGAGATAAATTGTGGGTGGGAGTGTCCACGCACAACATGGAGCAGGTGCGGCGGGCGGCGCAGAGTTCGGCGGATTACGTGGCGGTGGGGCCGGTGTATGCGACGGGGACGAAGGCCAATCCCGACCCGGTGGTGGGGACGGAATTGATCCGGCAGGCGCGGCGGGAGACGGAGAAGCCGCTGGTGGCGATTGGCGGGATTACGCTGGGGCGGGCCGGGGATGTGATGGAAGCCGGGGCGGACGCGGTGGTGGTGATTGCGGATATCTGGAAGGCTCCCGATGCGCGGGAGCGGGTGCGGGAATACCAGAAACTGCTGGGCCGGAACTGAGCGGCGGCAGCGCGAGGGAAACGATGGCGGAAAACGCGGCAGGCACGGGGCAAGCGGCGGCGGGGCCGGACGGAGGATTCGTCCGGGCCATCGGTCTGTTTGACGGGACCATGATCGTGGTGGGTTCGATGATCGGGTCGGGAATTTTTATCGTGTCGGCGGATATTGCGCGGCAGACGGGGTCGGCGGGAGGATTGCTGCTGACGTGGATTCTGACCGGGCTGCTGACGGTGGCGGCGGCGCTGTCGTATGGGGAGTTGGCGGCGCTCTATCCGCATGCGGGCGGGCAGTACGTGTATTTGCGGGAGGCGTTTTCGCCGTTGCTGGGATTTTTGTATGGGTGGACGCTGTTCCTGGTGATTCAGACGGGGACGATCGCGGCGGTGGCGGTGGGATTCGCGCGGTACCTGGGAGCGCTGGTGCCGGGGATTTCGGCGAGCACGTGGATTGTGCCGCCGCTGGCGATTACGGCGAAGTACGCGGTGAGTTTGTCGGTGCAGCAGTTGGTGGCGATTGCGATGGTGCTGACGATTACGTTTTTGAATACGCTGGGGGTGCGGCTGGGCAAGCTGATCCAGAATATTTTTACCAGCGCGAAGACGCTGGCGCTGGTGGGGCTGATTCTGCTGGGCGTCTTCGTGGGACGGAACGCGGCGGCGCTCGGCGATAACTTCCACCATTTGTGGGCGGTGCGCGGAGCGGTGGCCATCGAGCCGGGGGCGGATTTTCTGCGCGGATGGGGATTGCCGTCGGTGACGGCGGCGAGCGGATTTTTCGGGCTGTTCGTGGCGTTTTCGGTGGCCCAGGTGGGCTCGCTGTTTTCCGCGGACGCCTGGAATAACATCGGGTTCACGGCGGCGGAGGTGAAGAATCCCAAGCGGGACGTGGCGCTTTCGATGGCCTTCGGTACGCTGATCGTGATTACGCTGTATGTGCTGGCCAACGTGGCGTATCTGATGGTTCTGCCGCTGGGAGGAATTCAGGGCGCGGCGGATGACCGGGTGGCGACGGCGGCGCTGAGCGCGATTTTTGGCGGGACGGGCGCGGCGATCATGGCGGTGGCGATTGTGATCTCGACGTTCGGATGCAACAACGGGCTGATCCTGGCGGGCGCGCGGGTGTATTACACGATGGCGCGGGACGGGCTGTTTTTCCGGGCCACGGGGAAGCTGAACACAAAGCATGTGCCGGGGAATGCGCTGGTGTATCAGGGCATCTGGACGAGCATATTGATTTTGCTGCGGACGCGGCACGTGAGCGCAGCGGGCGCGGTGAGTTACGGGAATCTGTATAACGACCTGCTGGATTATCTGGTGTTCGCGGTGCTGCTGTTCTATGTGGTGACGATTGTGGGGCTTTTTGTGCTGCGGCGGAAGAGGCCGGAGGCGGAACGTCCCTATAAAGCTTTTGGCTATCCAGTGGTTCCACTGTTGTATATTGTGGCGGCTGCGGGCATCATGTTCGCGCTGCTGCTCTACCGGACACAGACGGCGTGGCCGGGGCTGGTGATCGTGATGATGGGCGTGCCGGTGTACTGGCTGTGGTCGCGGAAGAGCGCGGGCGGAACGGCATAAGCGGGAAAATCGGAGCACACGAAGTCAGGAGGCGAAGCGGATGGGCAATCCACTTTTTGCAACGAAATCGATGGAGCGGCTGCTGAGCGAGGCCGGAGAAACGGGCGAGAACAGCCTGAAAAGGACGCTGGGGCCGGTCCACCTCATCATGCTGGGCATCGGCGCGATCATCGGCGCTGGCCTGTTCGTGCGCACGGCCGCGGCGATTGCGGACCGGGCCGGACCGTCGGTGGTGCTGGCGTTTGTCGTTGCCGGCTTTGGCTGCGCCTTTGCCGGGCTGTGCTACGCGGAGTTCGCTTCGATGATTCCCGTCGCCGGAAGCGCCTACACCTATTCCTACGCCACGATGGGCGAGCTGGTCGCCTGGATTATTGGCTGGGACCTGGTGCTGGAGTATGCGGTTGGCGCGGCCACCGTGGCCATTGCCTGGAGCGAATACGCGAACCGCGTGCTGGGCTGGTTCGGCATGCGCATCCCCTATGAATGGTGCCATTCGCCATTCGAAAGAATGATGGAAACGGGGACGCGGGGAATCATCAATCTGCCGGCCATTTTCATCCTGCTGCTCCTTTCCTTGCTGCTCATCAAGGGGACGAAGGAATCGGCCTACGTCAATGGGGTCATCGTCATCCTGAAGGTCATGATTGTGATTCTGGTGATCGGCGTGGGATGGGGATTCATCAATCCCGCCAACCATCATCCGTTCATCCCGGCGGCCACGGAATATGTGACGCCGCAGGGGATCACGCATCACTTCGGGGGGCTGCTCGGTGTCCTGGGAGCCGCGGGGGTGGTGTTCTTCGCTTTTATCGGTTTCGACGCGGTTTCCACCGCGGCGCAGGAAGCGAAGCGCCCGGAGCGGGACATGCCCATCGGCATTCTCGGCTCGCTGGTCATCTGCACCATCCTCTACGTGCTCTTTTCCTACGTGCTGAGCGGTGTGGCCACGGTGCATGACTTCCGCACGGTCGGCCGCGAGGCTTCCGTGGCCTTCGCCATCACCAAGTACATGCACGGCTATGAATGGCTGTCGAAATCCGTGACCGTGGCCATTCTGGCGGGCTTCTCCTCGGTCATCCTGGTCATGCTGCTGGGCCAGTCCCGGGTCTTCTATTCCATGAGCAAGGATGGCCTCGTTCCCAAGGTCTTCTCGGATGTGCATCCGCGCTTCCGCACACCCTATAAGTCCAACGCTCTGTTCTTCGTCTTCACGGGACTTTTTGCCGCGTTTGTGCCGGAAGATATCGTGGGAGAGATGACCAGCATCGGCACGCTGTTTGCCTTCATATTGGTGTGCATCGGTGTGTGGATACTCCGGCGCCGGCGTCCGGAACTGCCGCGGGCCTTCCGCGTGCCCGCTCTGCCGCTCGTCTCCATCCTGGGCGTGATTGTCTGCGGCTCGATGATCTACGGACTGGGCATTACGAACTGGCTGCGGCTGGGCATATGGCTCGTGATCGGGTTGGTGTTCTACTTCCTCTATAGCGTGAAGCACAGCCGGTTGCGCGAGAAGAGCTGAAGAACAATAGACCGGAAAAGCAGCAGGCGCGGCGCGGGAGCGAGGAGCTTCCGCGCCGCGTTTGTTTTTGGCCCACTGCGTTGGGGAGAGTTTCTTCCTCTTGCATGCGGCTCGGGGTGGAGTAAGATTCGCAGCGGGCACCCATGAACAGGCTGACGGCGAGAGCGCGGGAACTGGGGAAGCGGATGACGCGGCTGGACGCGGCGGCGGCGGGGTTCGTGCTGCTGGGAGCGGTGGCGCTGGCGGCGGGGTGGGGCGCGCTGGGCTTGGTTTTGAAGATTGCGGGAATGCTGGCGGCGGTGTACCTGGCGGTGCGGCTGGGGAAATGGTCGCGGGAGCGGGTGCTATGGAGCCTGCGCAACCGGCTGATTGTCGCCTATTTGTTCATTGCCGTGGTGCCCGTGCTTTTGCTTATGGTGCTGGCCGTCCTGGCCGGGCAGATTCTCTATTCACAACTGGGAGCGTATCTGCTCTATGAGGATGTGCAGAGCCGCTTGGAGCTGATGCAGACTGCGGCGGAGAGCCTGGCGGGAGGGTCGGCGACGGGCGTGGCGGCGCGGACGTACCTGCCCGGCTTACGCATTGATTATAAAGAAGATACGGAGTATTTACAGCAGCTGGCCGGGGAGCGGGCGCGGTCCTTTGCGGGGATTGTGCAGAGTGGCGGGCAATTGCGACTGACGGTGTTGAGGCGGCTGGAAGGGGGCCAGGGGGCCAAAGTGGTGGAGCTGGGCGTGCCGGTGACGGCGGAGTTTTTGGAGACGCTGGCGCCGGAGCTGGGACCGATGCAGGTGACGGTGATGGCGCAGAAGGCAGAGACGGAGAGCAGGAAGAGCAACAGCGTGAGAATTGGCGAGGCGGATTACCATGCGGTGGGGAGAGTGGTGACGAGGCGGCGCGTGTTACAGGCGTCGGGATACTGGGTGGACCCGGTGATTGAGGGATTTACCCGGCTGGAGGCGACGTACGTGGCGGGCGGGGAGAAGGCGGAGCGGGGGCATCCGGTCTTCGCGTTTTTTACGGCGCGGCCGTCGCAGCTGAACCGCAGGATATTTTCTTCACTGGGGGACCTGAGCCGCGGAAAGCTGCTCTATTTCCAGATGGCCACGGTGTTTCTGCTGCTGATCGAGGCGGGGGCGCTGGTGACGGGGATTGTGCTGACGAAGGCGATTACCGGGGCGGTGGATGAACTCTACCGGGCGACGCAGCATGTGCAGGCGGGAAATTTGAACTATCGGGTAAAGGTGGAGCGGCGAGACCAGCTGGGAGTGCTGGGGGATTCGTTCAACAAGATGACCCACTCGATCAGCCAGTTGATCGCGGAGCAGAGGCAGCTGCAGAATCTGGAAAACGAGATCTCCATCGCGCGGGAGGTGCAGGCGCAGCTTTTTCCCAGGAATCTGCCGGTGCTGCCGGGAGTGGAGCTGGAGGCGGCCTGCCGCGCGGCGCGGGTAGTCAGCGGGGACTATTACGATTTCATTCAGCTGGGGCCGGAACAGGTGGCCCTGGTGGTGGCGGACATCTCCGGGAAGGGAATTTCGGCGGCGCTGCTGATGGCCAGTTTGCAGGCGGCGCTGCGCAGCCAGGCGCTGATCGAGGGAAGCGGGACGCTGAGCACGGCGGAGGTGGTTTCGCGGCTGAACCGGCATCTGGTGAGGAATACGAGCGACGACCGCTTTGCCACGCTGTTCCTGGCGGTATACGACAGCGCGACGCGGCGGCTGCGCTATACGAATGCGGGGCACCTGCCGGCGGTGTGCATCGCGGGAGGGGTGGCGCGGCGGCTGACGGCCGGGGGGATGGTGCTCGGGGTGGTGGAAGAGTACGAGTATGAGGAGGGGGAACTGGACGCGCCGCCAGGGACGCTGCTGATCGGCTATAGCGACGGGCTGGTGGAGCCGGAGAATGAGTACGGGGAGGAGTTCGGGATGGTCCGGCTGGAGGCGGAAGCGATGCGCAAGCAGGCAGCGGGGCCGCGGGAGATCGCCGAGGCGCTGATGAACGCGGCGGACGAATGGGCGGGGGCGGGGGAGCAGGCGGACGATATGACGGTGATCGTGGCGCGGCTGGGGTAGAGAAAAAAGGGCAAGAAGGCATATAGAAGAAGAGGCGGGGCTGGGCTATACTGAAAAACTCAGCGGCGAAACTTATGGCGATACGAAACCGGGTGGTATTGATTACGGGAGGCAGCCGGGGCATCGGGCGCGGGATTGCGCTGCGCTTCGCGCAGGAAGGCGCGCGGGTGGCGGTGGCGTACCGCTCGAACAAGGCGGCGGCGCAGCAGACGCTGCGGCAGATTCAGACGGTGGGAGCGGACTGCGTGGCGGTGGAGACGGACATCACCGTGCCGGCGCGCGCCGAGCAACTGGTGCAGACGGTGGTGGACCGCTTCGGACGCGTGGATATTCTGGTGAATAACGTGGGGGATTTCCGCTGGGGAGCGCTGGCGGATTCGTCGGCGGAGGAATGGAATCAGATTTTTTCCTCGAACCTGCAGAGCGTGTTCTATATGTGCCGGGCGGTGCTGCCGCACATGCGCAAGGGGCGCTGGGGCCGCATCATCAACATGGGAGCGGTGGGAGCGGAGCGGGCGTTTGGGCAGGCCAAGATATCGGCGTACGCGGCGGCCAAGGCGGCGGTGGTGGCGCTGTCGCGGTCGCTGGCGCTGGAAGAGGCCAAGAACGGGATTACCGTGAACGTGGTCAACCCGTCGAATATCGATGAGAAGGAATTGACGCTGAACGAAGCGCGGCGCATGAAGGATGCGCGGTTCCCGATTGGGCGTCCGCCGACGGCGGAGGACGTGGCCGCGGCGGCGCTGTTTTTCGCGTCGGATGAGTCGGAGTACGTGACCGGGCAGGTGGTGAACGTGAGCGGCGGGTGGATGTTGTAGGCCGGCCGCGATGGCGCGGATTCGTAGCGTGAACCCTTCATGAAAGCATTGACCGCGGCGGAAATGCGCGAAGTGGATCGCCTGAGCAGCACGCGATTCGCAATCCCCTCGAAACAACTGATGGAAGAAGCCGGAAGGCGCGTGGCGGAGCTTGTGCAGGAGCGCGCGCCGGAGCTGCCCGCGCGCGTGGCGGTGCTCTGCGGGAAGGGCAACAACGGCGGGGACGGTCTGGTGGCGGCGCGCCACCTGAAAAGCGCGGGGTATGAGCTGCGCGTGCTGCTCTTCGGGCGGGCGGCGGAGATGCGCGTAGACGCGGCGGAGAACCTGGCGCGGTGGCGCGAGGGCGGCGAAACGGTTACGGAGATTGTGGACACGGCGGGATGCGAAGCGGCGTGGGCGGAAGTGGCCGGCGCGGACGTGATTGTGGACGCGCTGCTGGGAACGGGATTGCGGGGAGCGGCGCAAGGGGCCGTGGCGCAGGCGATTGCCGACGTGAACCGCTTGTCCGGCAACGCGACGAGCAGCCGCCCGCGACTGATTGTGGCGGTGGATATCCCCTCGGGGCTGCCCTCGGATGGCGGGGCGGCGGAGGGAGAAGTTTTGCGGGCGCATGTGACGGTGACGTTCACGGCGGCCAAGGTGGGGCAACTGGTTTCGCGGGACGCGGCGGCGGTGGGTGCGCTGCGGGTGCGGCAGATTGGAACGCCCGCGGCGCTGGTCGAGGAGATTGGGCAGAGTCGGGTGCGCTGGATTGAGCCGGGGGAGTTTGCCGGGCTGCCGCTGGTGCGGGCGGCGGGAACACACAAGGGATCATACGGGCACGTGCTGCTGGTGTGCGGGTCGGTGGGAAAGAGCGGGGCGGCGGTGCTGGCGGGGCGGGGAGCGCTGAGGGCCGGAGCGGGGCTGGTGACGGTGGCGGTGCCGGGCGCGGCGCGCGCGGAGGTGGCCGCGGGGCAGCCGGAATATATGACCGAAGGGCTGGATACGACGGAGGAAGGGACGGCGGACCTGAGCAGTTTTGGTTATGGGCGGATGGCGCGAATCATGGCCGGAAAAAACGTGATGGGACTGGGGCCGGGTCTAGGGACGCACGCGGCCACGCAGCAGTTTATCCGGGAAGTGGTGGAAGCGGCGGAGATGCCGGTGATCCTGGATGCCGACGGGCTGAACGCGTTTGCGGGGCAGGCGGAGAAGCTGCGCGGGAGCACGAAGAGGCCGCTGACGGTGACGCCGCATCCGGGCGAGATGGCGCGCCTTCTCGGAAGCACAAGCGCGGCGGTGCAGGCGGATCGCTTGGGCACGGCGGTGGAGGCGGCGCGGCGGTGGAACGCGTGCGTGGTGCTGAAGGGATTTCATACGGTTGTGGCGGGGCCGGAAGGAAACGTATTTGTGAATACCAGCGGAAACGCGGGGCTGGCCAAGGGCGGCTCGGGCGACGTGCTGACGGGAGTGCTGGCGGGGCTGGAGGCGCAATGGGGAAGCGCGGACAGGACAAGATTGGCGGCGCTGGGGGTGTATTTGCACGGAGTGGCGGCGGAGCTGGCGACGCGGGGAAGGGATTGCTCGGGACTTCTGGCCGGCGAAGTGGCGGAGGCCATTCCGGCGGCACGGCGGGAACTGCTGGGGGAGTTGCGGAAGCGTGGTTAAGGAGCGCATCACCAGCACGGCGGAAGAGACCATCGCGCTGGGGCGGGAGATCGCCGCGGAGCTGAAGGTGCCGGTGCTGGTGCTGCTCTACGGAGAGCTGGGCAGCGGGAAGACGACGCTAGCCAAGGGGATTGTGAGCGGGCTGGGAGCGGCGGAAGAGGATGAGGTGACCAGCCCGACGTTTACGCTGGTGCATGTGTATGGGAAGGGCGCGAAGGTGCATCACGCGGACCTGTATCGCATCGAGAGTGCGGCGGATTTCGAGTCGCTGGGGATGGAAGATATTTTCGCGGAGCCGGGCGTGGTGATTCTGGAGTGGCCGGAGAGGGTGCCGGTGCCGGGGGACTGGCCGCGGGTGCGCATCCGGCTGGAGCATCTGGGAGGAGAACGGAGAAGGATTCGGGTGATGGCCGGGGATGATGAATAGGGCACAAAATAGGCGTACCCGTTAACCTCCCGTGAACGCTCGCAGGATGCGTTCTTGCCCCCTCTGTGCGGGATTGTTACGTTAGGGAATACCCGTTGGGGCGGGTGGCATGCCGACTGAACTGTTTTCATCGGACCCGGGAGGCTCGGGCCGGATCGAATTAACGCCATATAACGCGACGATTCCGCTGGGGTCGATCGCCATTGGCGTTGACAATATCCATTACGACGTTTACCTCAGCCCCAAATTCGTGCAAGCCTCGCGCGACTACCTTTTTGAACTGATCCGGCAGAGCGTCAGTAATTCGTATCTGGCGGGGATTGAGTTGCGCCCGGCGAAAAGCATCGATAACAGCGGCTACCGCAAGCTGCTGAATGAGCTGCTGCACGGCGCGCTGACGCAGGCCAAACACCACAAAAACATCGAGATCGACCACCTGTTCCGGGTGGCCCTGGTGAAGTTCCTGACGCAGGAGCTGAGCAACCAGTTTGGCAACCTGCTGCTGGAAGGCAAGGCGTGGATTCGCCAGCGGGGCGAATATTTCGAACGCAGCCAGGGAGCCCACGTCTTGAAGGCGCGGCTTTCGGAGTTGCAGGCGGCGCGGCGCAACGTGCTGCGCGGGCCGGGGCAGCAGATCCAGCAGATGCTGATCGACATCGAGGAAAACGTAATCAGCAAGGCGCGCAAGGCCCTGTTCGGGGAGGACTACGCGCCGGTCTATGAGCTGCTGAAGAACCGCATCGCGTTTCTGGACGGGGGCAAGGACGAGATTTTTTTTCTGGAAAATTACGTGCTGCTGGGAAGCTATGCGCGCGACCCGGACCGTTTCGAGGAGATGGACGCGCTGTTTCAGGAGTTCGTGCGCGAGGCGGGAATCGAGTTGTCGCTGGAGTCCGAGCAGGGAGAAGCGGGGAAGAGCTACGGCGAACTTCTGGAGCAGGTGCACTCGGTGCGCAAGGACATTGCCGCGCTCGATGAGCAGCGGGAGGGATTGCTGCGCAAGCAGGAGAGCGGAGGCGGGGGGCTGCTCTCGCGCTTCATGGGCGGGGCGGAGCCGGGGGACGTGAAGGCTTCGCTGAATGACGTGGAAATGCGCCTGAAGCACCAGCAGGTGCGGCTCGAGGAACTGGGGCCGCAGATGGATGAGGCGCGGCAGAAGATGGAGTTTTACCAGAAGGAGAACGCCGGGCGGCTGGGCGATTACCTGAACGAGCCGGAGAATGCGCGGCGGATGTTTGACGTGGCCGCCGCGGAGGGGGATGAGGCCGGCAAGCGCGGCAAGCTGCTGGGGCGGCTGATCGACCGGCTGGAGGAGCGGGAAGTGCTGCTGCACGTGCTGGCGAGCTATGAGGTGCGGCCGGTGCGGCATGAATACTGCCCGCCGGTGCATTTGCAGCAGTTGCGCAAGGCGCTGGTCTCCAAGGAAGAATTGAAGCGGGTGGAAGAGGTATTGAAGCAGGTGCCGGCGCGGCAGTTGTCGCTGAAGCCGCTGGAGGAGCTGGCCAAGAGGATCCGCAAATATTCGAGGAGCGAGAAGGAACCGCTGGTGCTGAAGTTCGCCACGGATTTTCTGCGGCTGCGGCGGGACCTGCGCGACGCGGAGCATCTGGCGGCGTGCATGGAGCGCGTGAGCCTGGTGACCACGGAGCAGATGCGCGATCTTTCGCGCATGAACAACCGGCTCTACGAATGCGTGCTGCAAGGGGAGGCGCGGGCCGCCGAAGAGCGGGTGATCTCGCACGTGATCATCAAGACGGACGTGCGCGGCTCCACGGGAATGACCCAGGACCTGCTGGCGCGGGGGCTGAATCCGGCGTCGCATTTCAGCATGAATCTGCACGAGCCGGTGAAGAAGCTGCTGGACCGCTACGATGCGAAAAAGGTGTTCATCGAAGGGGACGCCATTATTCTGGCCATCTTCGAAACGGACATGAACCAGGCGTACGCGCGGATCGTGGCCAAGGCCTGCGTGCTGGCGCGGCAGATTCGCGCGGTTTCGAACACGTACAACGACAAGGCCTCGGCGGGAGAACTGCCGCGGCTGGAAATCGGCAGCGGCATCGCCTTTCAGGGAGACGCGCCGGCCTATTGGACCGACGGGGATTCCAAGATCATGATTTCGAAGGCGCTGAATCTTTCTGACCGCCTGTCGGGATGCGCCAAGCTGGCGCGGCGGCTGCTGGCCGGGCAGAAGACGCACTTCAGCGTGTTTCAGTTTCTCTCGGTGGTGGAAGGCGCCTCGGCGGAAGAGGCCGATGAGTTCCTGGTGCGCTACAACATGAACGGAATCGAGCTGAACGAGGATGGCTTTAAGAAACTGTCGGAAGAGATTTCCATGGACTGCATCGAGACCTCGCTGGAGATGCCCTGGGGCAAGGATCAGGTGATTCTGTGTTACGGGGAAGTGCCGCTGGGAGACTCGGTGGAGTTGATTGTGCTGCGCAAGGGATTCGCGCGGGAGCTGCTGCCGGACGGGCGCATGGGCAAGGCCACGGACCATTCTTACTATGAAGTGTGCACGGCGCCGGCGCTGCACCAGTTGGTGGCGGCGCTGGCGCGGGCGCATGCGGCGCAGAGCGGCGTGGCAAAGCAATAGAGCGGCGGAATTCGTATCTGCCGGCGGGCGGCGCATTGGCGCGCGGAGCCGGGAATCCCTATACTTGCAGCGGAGGCGAAAGGGGTCCGGTGACTCTCCCGGCCTTCAAAGCCGGCGATTCCTGCCATCGAGGCAGGAATGGTGGATTCGACTTCCACACGCCTCCGCCAGATCTGATTTCCTGTTGGGCACCGGACCTCTGAACGAGGAAATCGGTGATCGCTTTGCGGTTTCCCTCGCCCACGACGTACTTCCTCTGTTGAGCTTTCCGCGGCCAGCGTGCCGCGGTTTCCCCTGGTTCATCACTCTTGTGCTTCATGGGGCGCCTTAAGCGTCCGTCTCGATTCATTGTCAAACCTGAGCATGCTGGCGGAATTTTGCGCGCAAGCATTCTTCCTTTGCCGCATCGCAAAGTGCGGTGTCCGAGCAATCGCTTCTGCTTCTGCGTCATTTCACCCATGTTTTTGGGGAGGAACGCTCTCTTGAGAGATGCTTGCCAATGGCTTGCATTATTTGTTGAGGTCCCTGCGGCATTGCAACTCACTGTCTGGCCGACACTTACAAAGGACTGGCAGGAAATCGAGAATAATTCCCGAAACGGTCAGCAATTTGCACTTATTCTTTTCGGTAATAATTCAATGCGGCCTCTAAACGGACTCAAGAGCGTGGGGTGTGTCCGCTGGGTGATAAAGATTCTAGTAGTACTAATACTGCTAGGTCATTCACCGGCGCTCGCCGAGATTCATCCAGTTCCACTGGAGAAGAATACGGACTCGGCCACCTGCCTGCAGTGCCACGAAAACAAGTCCAAGGGAAAGGCCGTGCACTCGGCCATCCAACTGGGCTGTACCGCATGTCACGAAATTCGTGTCAACAAAGACGTCACCCGCGTCAAATTGACCGCCACCACGCGCCTGAATCTTTGTCTCAGCTGTCACGCCGACAAGAACGCCGCCGAAATCAAGGGAGTGGTGCACAAACCGGCGGTGCGCGACTGCCTCAAGTGCCACGACCCGCACAGCTCCGACAACAAGTATCAATTGTTGAAGCCGGCCTCGGGGGACGGCAAAAGCAATCTGTGTCTGGATTGCCATGCGGTCGGGCAAAATGTTCCGCCAACGGGAAGCCGCCACCCGGCTCTGGACATGGGTTGCGACGCCTGTCACACCAATCACAAGACCGGTCCAGGCGCGGATCGGGAATTCAAATCGCACTTGTCCAAAGCGGTTCCGGCTCTTTGCCTGGATTGCCACGACGTTAAAAATAGCGATTTACAAAAGGCTCACGCCAACCAGCCTTTCGAGAAGACGGATTGCCTGACCTGCCACGACCCCCACCAATCCGACCGCCCCAAGCTGATGCAGAAATTCATTCACCCGCCTTTCGCCGAAAAGCAATGCGATCTCTGTCATCAGCCGGCCAAGGACGGCAAAGTGGTCCTGACGCAGGCCAGCGCCCGGGAACTGTGCGTCACCTGCCACGACGAACAGGCAAAAAAGATCGAGAGCGCCAAGGTGCAGCATCCCGGGGCCCTGGGCGATTGCACGGATTGCCACAGCCCGCACGCCGGCAAATCGCCGGGATTCCCCAAGCCCGATGCGGTGAATGTGTGCTTGAACTGCCATGCCGAACGAGCCGAGGAGGGCAAGAAGCATGTCCTGCACCAGCCGGCGTTCCAGCAGGGCTGCGCCACCTGCCATGAGCCCCATGGCGGCGACCGGCCAAAACTCCTGCGCGCGCAGGGCAATGCGCTTTGCCTGGAGTGTCACGGCCCCGAATCGGCGCCGCAAAAAATTGACGGCGGCCTGCTGGCGATTTTCGGCGGCAAGGTGAGGCTGCCCGGGGACTATTACAAGAAAAATAAAGTCATGATTCTTCCGCTGAAATATGGGCTGGGCCACCCGGTGCAGTATCACCCCGTCTCGGACGTCATGAACCCCACGGACATCACCAAGGTGAAGACCCCGATGAGCTGCCTGAGCTGCCACCAGCCGCACTCGTCCGCCAAGTCCGGCCTGCTGGTCAAGGACCAGGAAGAGAACATGGCGTTCTGCGATACCTGCCACAAAAACCGCGTGACGATGGGAGTGCGCTAAATGTTCGCAAAGGAGGCCACGGCAGTGTTCACGCTTCAGAATCGTTCAGGGCGCGGCTACCGCGCCGCAGTCCCGCTGCTGGCTTTTCTCGCGCTGCTGCTGGCCTTTTCTCCCGCATCGCACGCCGATAAGAAGAAGGGAACGAAAGCGCCTGCCGCCAAGCCCGTCGAGAAAATCAAATTCGATATTTCCAAACTCGTTTGGCCCAGCCCCCCGTACATCGCCCGGGTCAAGTTTCTGGCCTACTACGCGGGCATGAAGCTTGATCAGCGCGAAGCGGCCGCCAAGAAGAAGCGCAAGTCCAGCTGGATGGATCGCCTGGCCGGAACCCAACAGAAGGAAATGGCCGATATCGTCAAGGATTTTCCTTTTCAACTGATCGGTCCCTACGGAATCGGCATTGACTCCCACGGCCTCGTCTATGTTGCCGATCAGCGGGTAGGCGCCGTTTTCATCTTCAATACGGAAACGCGCGAGGTGCAGCTGATTCGCAACGGCCACGAGGCGCATTTTGGCCTGGTCAACGGAATCGCGCTCGATGACAGCGATCGCCTCTTCGTCTCCGACGGGAAACTGCACCGCGTGCTGGTGTTCAAGCCCACCTGGGAAGGCGGCAAGGTCACTCATGAAGTCGAAGGCGTCATCGAGGAAGGGTTGCGCGACCCGGTGGGATTGGCCCTCGATAGGGAAAACCGCTTCCTCTATGTCGTGGATACCCAGCAGGACCAGGTGCTCGTCTACGATGCCGACACCCTCAAGCTCCTGCGGAACATCGGCACCGGCGGCAAGAATCACTGGCTCACCACGCCGGGCGATTTCGCCGCCCCCTCCAATGTCGCCGTGGATAAGGAAGGGAATGTCTACGTCACCGACACCCTGAACAACCGCGTGGAAATTTTTGACGCCGACGGAAAATTCATCAGCCTGTTCGGCAAACACGGCGACGGCCCGGGATATTTTGCCCGGCCCAAGGGCATTGCCGTTGATGGGGATGGGCATATCTGGGTCGTTGATCAGTATCAGGACCGGGTGCAGGTTTTTAACCAGGAAGGCCAGTTGCTGACCTATCTGGGCGGGCACGGAAATTATCCGGGGCAGTTCGCCTCGGCGGTGGGAATTGCCATCGACAAGAACAACCGCGTTTTTGTGACCGACCAGTATCCGGCGCGGCTGCAGATGTTTCGTTATGTGACCGACGCCGAGGCCGAAGCCGAAAAAAAACGCCGCGAGGAAGAGGCCCAGCGCAAGGCGCCGGCGGCAAAGAAGGAGGACAACAACTCCCAGGCGCAGAATTCTCCGCCGAACTAGTTTCGCGGTTTTGAGGCGCACTCGGCCGCCAGCCACTGGCAACCCGGCTGATTGCTCTCGAACCGGAAGCGGTCGCAGTAGCAGCAAAGCAGTAGCAGTAAGGAAGAACCAGGAGGTTATACCCAATGAAAAGAATCACCCTAGCATTACTCATCGGTCTGGCCGTCTCATGTACCGCGATGGCTCAGATCACCACTCCAACGTCCGACGTCCTCGGCGCGCACCTGAATTATGGTCGTGGGTGCGCGGCGTGCCACGCTCCGCACAGCGGCGCGTGGGGCAACGGCGCGAATGCATCCGCGGATACCAATGCGGGTGACGTCGCGTTGTGGGGCCAGGATGTTGCCAGTCTCTACGGCAAAGTCATCACCACGGGGCAGAGCTCGCACGGAACCACCGTTGTCGAAACTCTGCCAACGAGTTATGACACCACCCGCCCGGACACGGGCGGCGTTCTGACGTGCCTGAGCTGCCATGACGGCAACTACGCGCAGGGCGCCATGATGAAAAACCAGGTCTATGAGACCCTTCCGGCCTCCTATGGCACCTTCAACAAGATTCCGACCTTGCTCGGAAATGACGGTAACGCCAAAGGCGATTACCTCAACGATCATCCCGTGGGGCTGGATGCACAATTCACCTGCGGCGGCGCCTATAACTGGGATTGCACCAACACCGCTGGCGTGATCGCGATGACCGGGACCGCCTCCTCGGCGTTTGTGCAGAACTACGGCTTCTTCGTGAGCCTCAAGACCTACAACAGCACGGCCGTGGTGGTCTGCACCACTTGCCACAACCAGCACCTGATGAACGTCGTCAAGGTCACCAATGGGCCGAAGTCCGGTCTGCCCACGGGTATCTACGCCACGATGTTCTTCCTGCGTGCACCCTATAACCCCGGCACCACCACTGCGGGCGCCAACCAGACGGCGCAGTTCTGCCGCCAGTGCCATGGTAGCGTATCCAACGAAATGAACGGTGGCTTGACCATCCCCACCACCTTCTAACACTCGACCGGGGGAGGGAGCAATCTCTCCCCCTTTTTTCAAAGCGACTGATGTGCGGAGGACCTCATGAGAAAAATTTGGATCGCTTGCTCGCTGACTCTGCTCTTTCAAATGAACGCCTCCGCCCAGCTCATGGCCTCTCATGGCTCGGCCTCCGTGGCCAAAGAGACCGGCGCACACGCGCAATTCACCGGCAAACCGGTCGCGCGAGTCAACGGCGCCGTCCTGACCGACCGCGACCTTTTGCTCAAGGAGTACCAGATCTTTCCCTATGCCCGGCAGCATGGCGGCAGCATCCCTAAGGAGATGGAACCGGACATTCGCAGCGGCGCCCTGCAGATGCTCATCTTCGATGAACTCCTCTACCAGGAAGCCCTGCGCCGCAAGATGACCGTTCCCTCCGCCCATCTGGAAAAAGCGCGCTTGGAGTTCCGGCAACTCTTCGCCACCCAGGCCGAGTATCAAAAGGCTTTGGCGCTTGATTTCCAGAAGTCCGAGAAGGTCTTGCACGAAAAGATCCGCCGCTCGCTGCTCATCGAAGCCATTCTGAAGAGCGACGTCGAGCGCAAGGCCGCTGTCTCGCCCCTCCAGGTGCGCGCTTACTACGAGAAGAACGTCGCGCGGTTCCGCTATCCGGACTCGTTTGCCATCCAGACGATTTCTTTTATCGCTCCGGAGAAGGCCACGCCGCAGCAGTTGCAGGAAGCGCGCAAGCGGGCCGCGGCGGCGTTGCCGCAGGCGCAGGCCGCCAAGAACTACAACGAATTCGGTTTGCTGGCCGAAAAACTCTCCGAAGACGACTACCGCGTCAAGCTGGGCGACCACAAAGCCGTCCCGCGAACCAAGATGGCCCCGCAAATTGTGCAGGCGCTCCTGGCCCTCAAGCCCGGGCAAGTCACCGGCATCCTCCAGGTCGATCAGATTTTCACCATCGTCCGCCTGATTCAGCACATTCCCGCGGGCAAGATGAAATTTGAAGAGGTGAAGGTTCCGTTGAAGGCCGAACTGGAAAAGAGAAAGTTGAACGAAGTGCGGTCCGCCTTAAACAAGAGGCTGCATCGGACCGCCAAAGTCGAGGTGCTCTAACGAGGCCGGGATGACGTCATGAGCCGCTCACTGCAAATCGCATGCTGTGCCCTGGGGGGACTGCTGCTGTTCGCGCAGTCGGCGCGGGGCCAGGTGCAGGCCGGAGACCTGAGCATGAGCCTGAGCGGCGCCCTTTCCAGCGGTTATGACGGCCAATATGGCAACATGATTTCTTCTTCTCACGGGATGGTCTTTGGCGGGGATGCCACGCTGTCCGGTTTTTACTACGACCCCAATTTTCTCAATTTCAATTTCACTCCCTACTACAATCAATCGCGGGCCAATTCCAGTTTCCGCTCGATTTTCGAAAGCAGCGGATTCAATTTCTCCAGCGGCATCTTCAGCGGCAGCCATTTTCCCGGTTCGATCAGCTACGCCAAAGCGTTCAGCAGCCAGGACACTTTGGGAATTCCCGGCATGACCAGCTTCGCCACTCACGGCAATAGCGGCACGTTTGGCATTAACTGGAGCGCGCTGGTTCCCAATAAGCCCAGCCTGTCCATCGGCTACCAGCGGGGCAGCAACGAGTATTCCTTGTTCGGCACCGACCAGGGAGGGATCTCTCACTTTCAGGGCTTCAACGTGCGCTCCGGCTATCGCCTGCAAGGTTTCAATCTGGGGGCTTACTTCTCGAAATCTCTTTCCAACTCTTCTTTCCCGGAACTGTTCGCCAAAGGCTCCCAGCAGACCAAAACGGACGCGGACACGAACACCTTCGGATTCTCCGCCGGACACGCTCTGCCGCTCCACGGCTCATTCTCGGCCAGCTTCAATCAATCGGAGATCAACAGCAACTACCTTGGTTTCAATTTCAACGGCACCATTGATACGATCAATGCCACGGCGGGCATCCAGCCGACCAACAAACTGCACCTGCAATCGAGCGCCAGCTACACCAACAACCTCAGTGGAACGCTGTACCAGTCCATCCTTTCCGCGACGGGCGGCGCCAGCGCCGCTCCCTTGGCTTCGACTTCGACTCCAGCTCCCGGCGCCAACAACTCCCAGTCTTCTCACTCCTGGGACATGCTCGCCAGCGCCAGTTACGCCTTTATCCCCAATCTCCAGGCGCAGGTGTTTGGCGAACGCCGCGAGCAAACGTTTCTGGGCCAATCCTACGGGGCCACTTCGCTCGGCGGCGGCTTGAGTTACGGCCGGGCGCTGTTTGGCGGCGGTTTCAACGCCTCCGCGTTTGCGTCGGAGAACTCCTCCGATAACAATCCTGCCCGCTCGCTCGGACTGAACACGTCCGTGGGCTATAACCGCGCCATCGGCAAATGGAACGCCGCCGGCAATTTCAGCTATGCCCAGAACATGCAGACCCTGCTGGTCATGTACACGACTTCCTATTATTCCTATTCGGCCAGCCTGCGCCGCTCCATTAGTTCCAATCTTTCCTGGAGCGGCACCGCGGGTGGTTCGCGCACGGGTCTCACCGTGAACCCGGGAACCTCCAGCGACAGTCAGAGCTATTCCACGGGATTCTCGTATTCGCACTGGCTCGGCGCCAACGCCAGCTTTGCAAAATCGAGCGGCCAGGGCTTGCTGAATGCCGGCGGGATTGTCCCGGCCCCCATACCGCCGGTGGTTCCGGCGAATCTGGTCATCCTTTATGGCGGACAGAGCTATTCATTCAGTCTGTCCAGTTCGCCGCTGCGCCGCTTGACCGTGGCGGCCGCTTTTTCCCGCGCCAGGCTCAACACCAGCAGTGGCAGTCTTGCATCCTGGAATAAAACGGAGCAGTTCAACGCCCATCTCCAGTATCAGTTCCGCAAGATGTATTTCACCGGCGGTTTCACCCGGCTTTTGCAGGGATTCAGCGTGGCCGGCGCCCCGCCGAGTGTAGTATCGTCATTCTCCATGAGCGTGTCGCGATGGTTCAATTTCTTCTAGGCACAGCGCGCAGGAAGGCTTTCCCCGCCGCGGTGGCCTGCGCTGCGCTTGCCGTCCTGTCCCTCGTTTCGACCTGGGCCGCGCCCCGAAAATCTCCGCCCAAGGAAAAGCCCGCCACCGCCGGCGGCCCGGAACTGCTCCTGCTGGGTGGCCGCAAGCTCAGCTATGACCGCAGCTTCGCCTCCGAGCGCGACGTAAAGCCCGCGCGAGGATTCTGGAAGCGCACCCTGGCCATCGTCGCCGGCGAACCCGAATTCCACTCCCTGGTCCGCCCCTACAGCGTCGTCACGGACTCGCATGGCCGCATCATCGTCACCGATCCGGGCGCCGCCGGAGTGCACATCTTTGACTTCCCCCGGCAAAAGTATAAATTCCTCACCCGCCGGGAAGAGGGCAAAGCCGCGATGCGGGCCCCGCAGTGCGTCGCCGTGGACGCCCGGGACAATATCTACGTAACCGATTCGGAAGCCGGCACGATTTTCGTCTTCGAGGCCTCCGGAAAATTCAGCCGCGTGATTGGCAGCCTGAAATATGGAGAAGGCTTCTTCAAACGCCCCACCGGCATTGCCGTCGATTCCGCCGCCCAGCGCATTTACGTGACCGACACGCTGCGCAATCAGATTTTCATGCTCGACTTGCAGGGCAATGTCCTGCAGCGCATCGGCAAGCAGGGCCAGGGCGATGGCGAATTCAATCTCCCCACGGAACTTCGTCTGGACGGAGAAAACCTCCTGGTGGTGGACGCCCTGAATTTCCGCGTGCAGGTCCTGAACCGCTCCGGTGCCTTTCTCTATTCCGTCGGTAAGATCGGCGACGGCACCGGGCGCATGTTCCGGCCCAAAGGCGTGGCCGTCGATTCCGAAGGCGACCTCTACGTCGTGGACGGATTTTGGGGCGTGGTGCAGGCGTTCAACCTCAAAGGCCAGTTGCTCTACTATTTCGGGAATCGCGGTTCGGGTGCGGGCCAATTTCTCTTGCCCACGGGCCTGTTCATCGATCATGACGACCGCATCTATGTGGCCGACTCCTACAACCATCGCGTTCAGGTCTATCGGTTTTACGGACTGAGCCCGCAACGCCAGGGAGGGATGCCATGAGGTTTCGGCTTCTTCTGTCCTGCTTGCTTCTCTTTTTGGCTGGCAGGCCCCTGCCCGCGCAAGTCACAGGGGATGTGATCGGCCAGCACGGCTTCGGTTCGGGCGGCAGCTCGCCCGTGAGCGGTTCGCTGCCCGGCTCCTGCCAGTATTGTCATGCGCCCCATTCGGGTCTCGACGCCGGGGCTCTCTGGAACCAGACTCTCTCTTCCCAAACCTACATGCCGTATTCCAGCTCCACCGAAACCGGGAAGGGCAACGCTCAGCCCGCGCCCGGCACGGCTACCAGCCTATGCCTGAGTTGCCATGACGGCACCGTCGCCGTCGGGCTGACCGCGGCCTACGGCAAGATTCCGACCATGGGCGCCATGCAGAGCAGCGACATTCTCGGGACGGACCTGCAGGCTTCGCATCCCGTCAGTCTCGTCCTCCCCCTGAAAGACAGTATCGACCTTTATGCTTCGCTCGCATCGCAAGGCAAAACAGCGGACCCCACCGGCGCCGTAACCCTCATCAATGGAAACATCGAGTGCACCTCCTGCCACGATCCGCACGTCGAAGCGAAAGATCCCGTCGCGCGCAATTTCCTGGTTCGCGACGGTTCCAATGGCCAATTGTGCCTGTCCTGTCATGACCCCAACCGGACCGTCACCGGGCAAGTTAATCCCCTCGCCGGCTGGGCCGTCAGCATTCACGCCACCTCCTCTTCCAGAACGGCTTTGTCCGCCGGCATTGGAAGCTACGGCACGGTCGCTCTCAACGCCTGCACTTCCTGCCATGTTTCCCACAATGCGCTCGGCGCCGCGCGCCTGCTGAGCGGGCCGAATGAGCAGGACTGCGTGGCCTGCCACGGCGGAGGTTCCAGCGTCTCTCCCGCTGCTCTCAATATTTTTTCCGAGCTTGCCAAGACGGCGCATCCCCTGCCTTCCGGCAACAATCTGCACGACGCCGCCGAAACTTTGCTCCTCAATAACAATCGCCACGCCACCTGCGTGGATTGCCACAACCCGCACGCCTCCAATCAGACGCTCTCGTTCACCCCGCCTCCGCTCCTCCGCCCTTCGCAAACGGAAATTTCCGGAATCAGCGCTTTGGATGGCGTAAGCATCCTCAGCCCCGCGGTCAACCAGTTTGAAAACTGCCTGCGCTGCCATGGCACGAGCGCGGGAAAACGCCTGGACCCCCAATATGGATACCACCCATTGCGCCTGGTCTCCGCCGGCGATCCGCTCAACCTCATCCCGGAATTTGCGCTTTCTTCCTCTTCGAGCCATCCGGTGATGCATGACCGCTCCAGCCCTCT
>Ga0315268_10000128_pt1 | contig 87150 bp, 86 predicted proteins | sample C1_top_MG_FD_204535 | JGI IMG/M metagenome (GOLD analysis project Ga0315268, IMG submission 204535) | Sediment microbial communities from Yellowstone Lake, YNP, Wyoming, USA - C1_top | ecosystem: Environmental > Aquatic > Freshwater > Lake > Sediment | place: USA: Wyoming | collected 2017-08-01
CTTGTCGATTCTCTTCATCGACTTTTCGATGAGCTCATAAAGCACCGAGTAGACATCCGGATCCTCCTCTGTGAGCCCAGTCATCTGTATGTAGACGCCCTCCCTCGGCTTCAGGCTGATGATCTGCTCCATCAGGTCCGCCTGGGAGACGACTCCTACAAGCTCCTCACCCTCCTTCACGAACAATGTAGCCAAAGACCGATCCAGCATCAGAGACGCCGCCTTCCCGGCAGTGTCCGAGGCAGCTATCGAGATTGCCGGCTTGCTCATCACGCTACCGACGCTGACCTCCGTCGCCTGCCTTTCGCCTCCTGCGATCTCATTGGGCGGTCTGGCGTTCGACTTGGACGACCAGAACACATCCATGACCTCGGGCATGCCGATCGCTCCGACTAGCCTGTTGTTCTGGTCCACCACAGGGAGCGTCTTCTCCATCAGACCCTTCATGAGGATCTGGGCTTTCCTAACACTCTCCTTCTCGGTGACGGCCACCGGGCTGGCGGTCATGAATTCGGAGACTTTCTTGTCCTTGAGCGCGTCGAGCTTGGGTATGATCCTGATTATGTCGGTCCTGGATATGAACCCGACCATCTTGCCCGCCCGTACCACGGGCGCGCCTCGGACGCCGGCTGACATCATTTCCTCAACTGCGCTCGTGAGCGGCATGTCCTCCTCAAGCCTGGGGCACGGGAGCATCATCTGCTCGACCTTTGAGGACAGTGGGAGGCTGCGCCTGTGGAGCAATGAGCTGTAGCTGACGAGCCCGATCGGGCGGTTGTTCTCCAGCACGGGCACTTCCCTCAGGTGCCCCTTCTTCATCTTGGCGATCACGTCCGAGGCGGTGTCCCCCTTTTCCGCCGTCACTGTCGCGGTGCTCATTATGTCCTTGACAAGCAACCTTTCCAGCTGAGTCCCGTTCAATTCACACACATCCAGTTTGGTTTCCAGCGTCATAGAAAACGATGCTGAAGTCCATCTCAGCTTTGCTAAACGAGTTCCGTCTCAAAATACTTTCTATCCCGATAGCTTCGGCAGTGCTTTATATCGAACGTTCAATCTGGTACAGTGCCAGAAGACTGCCGGTTCCGAAAGGGCGAGCGGGACTAAGAGCGCCGGAGGCTAGTGCTTTGGGAGATCATTCGGACGATTCTAGCTGTATGCGCCGAGAATCAGCAACTGATGGGAACGTTGCTGGAAGGGGGGGGTCGCGGACGGCGCCGCTTGGCATCAGTGGCATGGGCTTTCACACCCTGGATGACTTTGACGTCAGGGGGAGGAGGGTCCTGCTGAGGATCGACATCAACTCGCCTGTCAATGAGAGGACCTTGCGGCTCGAGGACGGTTCCAAGATCAAGTCATCTATAGCCACTGTGAGGGAGCTCCTGGATCGGGGAGCGCGCGTGGCAATCCTCGCTCACCAGGGCAGGCTCGGAGACTACGACTACATCCCACTAAACGAACACGCGACCTTCCTGAGCCAGTACCTGGGCAGGAAGGTGAAGTACGTCGACGACCTCTTCGGCAAACACGCTTTCAACGCGATTGATGGCCTTGGAGACGGGGAGTGCATCCTACTGAAGAACGTGCGGTTCTTCCCTGACGAACAGGCGAAGAAGAGCCCTGAAGAACACGCAGGGTCGCAGCTCGTGAAGGAGCTCGCGCCGAAGTTCGACCTGTTTGTAAACGACGCGTTCGCATCCAGTCACAGATCGCACGCGTCCCTGGTCGGGTTCACTGTGGCCCTGCCATCTGCCGCTGGACGGCTCATGGAGAGGGAGGTGAAGACCCTGACCAAGGTGTTCCAGAACCCCGCGAGGCCCTCGACGTTCATCTTTGGAGGGACGAAATTCGTGGACGCTCTGCCTGTGATAGAGAAACTGGCAGAGAGAGCTATTGTCGACAGCATAATCATCGCAGGACTTGCGGGCTACACGTATCTCTGGATCCTTGGCAAGGACATTGGCTCGAAGACCGAAGCACTGGCGAAGAAGGACGTGACTGATGAGACTGTCGCGCGCGCGAAGAAGCTCCTTTCGTTGATGGGCTCCAAGATACACTTGCCAGTCGATGCGGCCGTGAACATCGACGGGAAGAGGGTCGAGTTCCCAATAGATGAAGTCCCCGCGGATGCGGCCATAATGGACATAGGATCCAAGAGCATTGAAAAGTTCAACAAGATCGTCTCTGTCTCAAGCACGATCTTCCTCTCAGGACCTCCGGGCGTGTTCGAGAAGGAGGAGTTCAGCAAGGGCACCTCAGAGCTCTTCAAGGCCATCACCTCGTCCGAAGCTTTCTCCGTGATAGGCGGAGGGCACTCGTGCGCTGCTGCGAACAAGCTTGGCTTGCTCGACAAGGTATCATACGTCAGCACCGGAGGAGGAGCCCTGGAGAGGCTGATGCTAGGCAAGGAGATGCCGGTCGTGGAGGCGCTGAAGGCCTCTGCGAAGAGGTTCTAGCTGTACGGGAAGCCTTTGCCAGCTCCGCCGCCCAGGATCGTCCCACCGATTGACCGTGCACGGATCAGACCACGGAGCGGCACTCCGTCTATCTCGTTCAGGCTACTCTTGTTGACAATCACGACCACGAGGACCGGCTCGCCGCCTGCCTCCTTGATATCGGCTATAGCACTCTTGATAGTCGCTCCAGTGCTGAGCACGTCGTCGACGACGATTATCCTCTTGCCTCCGCCGACCGAGGCGAAGTTCGAGCTGAGCGCTCCACCGCTCTCGCTCTCTGCATGAGGCCTGTAGACTCCGACGTCAAGGCCCATGATCTCAGATAGCATCGTTGCGAAAGGCACTCCGTTGATCGATATTCCAAGGATGACATCCGCCTCCTTGTTACGCTTCCGGAGCTCCTCAAGGGCGATATCCGCAAGCAGCTCGGACATCAAGCCTACCCTGTACCCGGACACGCCGACCGATCTCCAGCCGATCTTCACATCCGATGGAGGGAGCCCTTCTGCCCCGTACTCTATCAAGTAGTTGACCGTGTCAACAGAAAGGTGAAGTTCGTCGGCAATCTCTCGTATGCCCAGGCCCTTCTTCCTGAGCACTTTGGCATTCGCTGCCAGTTCTTTTACATCCACCATCTTTCCACGGCTCAGAGATGCAACATGTTACGATATTAACTTTTCTGCGTTGTCTTCTTGGATTCCAGCCCTCTGACCATTGCCACCAGCGTGTCGTTGACTGGTGTGGAAACGCCATATGAGTCGCCTAGGCGAGAGAACGCTGCGTTGATGTGATCGATCTCAGTCCTCCGGCGCCTCTCGATGTCCTGCAACATGCTCGACTTGTTCCTCGCCGTGCCCTTAGCCACGCCGCGCACGCGAGCGTAGATGGATCTCTGCGGCAGCGCAACGCCTGCGCGTGATGAAACTGCCTCGCACTCGTGGCACACCTCTGCCATCAATTTGGTTATCGCCTTGCTCTCCAGAAGCGCGCCGTTCCGGACCCTCAGAATGGCTGTGAACGGGTTGATCGCCGAGCTGACGATCGCTTTCGCCCAGATTTCCCCCATGATGTCCTTACTCACGAAGGTAGGCACGCCACAGACGCCGAATGCTTCCGAGATCCTGGCGGCGCCCAGCTTGTCCCTGTCGGCTCCGATCACTGTCTTCCCCAGTCCCGATATCCTGATAAGTCCTGGGGACACCAGTGTGGCGCCCATGGTCGTTGTACCTCCGAATGCCCTCACACCCTTCCATTCCCTGAGGGACTCCAGGTTTCCTAGACCATTCTGAAGCGAAAGGACCAGAGTCTCGTCGCCGATCCATCGTTTGCACGTCCTGATCGCCTCAGCTGTGTCATACGCCTTCGTGGAGATGACCAGTAGATCGGGAGGGGCCAATCCCTCAACGGTATCATGCGCCTCTACACGCACCGTCGATTTCCTGTCGCCGATCAGCACGAGATTAGCCCGACGGATAGCAGCTACCTGCGGTTTCCTGCCAATCAACACTACCTCATGCTTCGCCGCCAGAAGCCCACCGAGGGCGCTTCCGAGGGAACCTGCGCCGAATACAGCGATCCGCATCGGTCGATGCTGACACACTTGCGCCTATTTGTGACTTGTTCCCCTGCGCGCCTCTTCAGCAGTGATGTGGGCCAACCTCGTCGGCTCCGGTATCCTGTGCTTTGTGAATCTAGAGGCGATCTCAAGCGCCTGATCCTGGGAAACACCGTGTCCCACTGAAACGAAAACGGGCTTTCCGACGCCGCCTTTGGAGTATGCATGTCCTATGGTCTTTCCGTTGAGAGTGATCCTGCGCGCGGGTCTGCCGGGCTCTCCCCTGACTTCACCGCAGAGCAGTTTCTTCGCGACGCCGATCGTCGGCCTGTTGAATGTCACCCCTACCTGGCTGGCGATTCCGAACTCCTCAGGATGAATGGTGCCATTGCCGTCGTACATCACAATGGTCCTCTTGCCCAGGTCCCTCATGAGGGGCCTGATGAGCGGTATCTCCCTGAAGGCGAGATATGATGGCACGTACGGGAATCGCGCGTCACCCTCTACGACCCTTCTTTCCATTTCCTCTCCGGTCCTGTAGTCCAGCATGACCATCGCGGCGTAGGCGTGTTGGTCCTGATACGCGACATCGACACCTGCCACCGCATCTATCGGGGGCTTGAACTCGGAGGTCCTCAAATGCCTTTTCAGCATAAGCTGACGCTTCTTCAATTCCCTTAGGGGATACGAGGTCCGGAAATCGTCGAACAACACTCCTTCCAGGTCCAGCACCTTGTCTCCCTTGATCTGGATACCTTCTTCCCTGAGCAGCCGCATCTTCTTTCGCGGGCCTCCGCCGGTGTAACCACCTATGCCCCCGTCCGACTGAACCACGCGCCTGCAGGGCACGCGCACGATGTCGTCGTTGCGGCTCATTGCGAGACCCACGAATCTGCTGGCAAGTATGTCGCCGAGGGCTTTTGCCACCTCTCCATAGGTCGTTACGCGCCCTTCCGGTACCTGGGCGACAAGGTCGTAGGTGGCTTTCCACAGGTCAGGTATCCTCTCGAGTGCCTCCGCGCGCATCGTCCCGGCGAGGAACTCTGGAAGTATTAAATGTGCGGGCAAGCCACTACGATAGTGTATGTCCGGGGACTCCCTGCTGCACTACTACAGGATTCTTGATGGAGACGAACAGGCAGAGTATCTCAAGGCCAAAGATGTCGCAGTAGACATCGACCTCGAATCGGAGACAAAGAATCTCTTGCGGGCACATGATTCCGCAATGAGCGCCACAATAAGTTCGCAGGTGAAGGACCACAATCCCTCCCTTCTCGATGTCAAGGCTGAGCTTGCCAAGAGAATGCTCGACCAGTGTGAGCTTTGCGAGAGACGATGCAAGGCGAACAGAAGCGCCGGCATGAAGGGATACTGCGGAGTCCTGGAGCCAAGGATCAGTAGTGACTTCCTACACTTGGGTGAGGAGCCCGACCTTGTCCCATCCTACACGATCTTCTTCTCCGGGTGCACCTTCAACTGCGTTTTTTGCCAGAACTGGGACATAAGTACCAGACCTGGAAGCGGAGTCGAGATGAGCCCTGAATCAGTAGCGAGGAAGATCGAGTCACGATTCAAGGCCGACCGCGGGATGCTTGGCCTCAGCCGCGCGAGGAATGTGAACTGGGTAGGAGGCGAACCGACGTCCAATCTCCCGTTCATACTCGAAGTGCTCAAGAAGTGCACCGCCAACCTCCCGCAGGTATGGAATTCCAACATGTACCTGACGGAGGAGAGCATGAGACTTCTGGACGGTGTGATAGATGTCTATCTCACCGATTTCAAGTATGGGAACGACGCGTGCGCGTTGAGGCTTTCGAACGCACCAGACCATATGAGGATCGTGAAACGCAACCACGTGCTCGCCAGGGATCAAGCAGAGGTTATCATCCGTCACCTTGTCCTGCCCGGTCATATCGAGTGTTGTACCAGGCCGGTGCTCAACTGGATCTCCGAGAACCTTCGATGCGTGAAGGTCAATGTGATGGCGCAGTATCGTCCGGAACACAGGGCTAGGGAGTTCCCGGAGATAGCTAGGCCCTTGAGGATGTCCGAGTTCAAGAAGGCCCTGGAAATCGCTTATTCGCTCGGCCTGGAGCTTGACTCTAGTTCCAGAACATCTTAAGTATGCACACACTAATCCTTTCGCGTGGAGTCTGGAGACGCAATCACGATTGTCAAGATCGTCGTCGCCGCGACATTCCTCTGCTACGCGTCGGCTCTTGATTGGAGGACTCGCAAAGTTCCGAATGTCGTCTGGATAGCTCTCTCCGCTGTAGCATTGTTTCTGCTGCCCGTCCAAGTCCTGGCAGACGAGCAGGACCTTGAGTTCTTGCTGGTGCTGGTGCCCATCCTTGCCATCCTCAGCGATGTCTACTGGGATACTCCGGGCGACGGGCTTGGCGCCAAGATGGCTCCTTTCGTCAAGTACGCCATCGCGGTTCTCTCATTGACCGCACTCGGTCTTGCATACCCGTGGGAGACTTATGCTCAACACTTCTTGGGCATTCCAGCAATGATGCTTGCGATAGTGGTCATGTACATGCTCGACATCATCAGGGGAGGGGCGGATGCAAAGGGTCTCCTCGCGCTGTCCATACTATTCCCGTTCTACCCATCGGTTGGTGATTTTCCGCTAGTCCGTGGAGACACCGACGCTGCTGAGATACTCTTTCCATTTGCTTTCGTGATCCTTGTCAACGCAGCCATAATCGTTGCCCTGGTTCCCCTGGGGTTCCTGGCAAAGAACCTGAAATCTGGGGATCATCGGTTCCCTCAGGCGTTTCTCGGCTACAGGATGGACTCCAAAGACATCGTGGGTAAGCACGTGTGGCTGATGGAAAGGATGGAGAACGGTCGGCACGCCGTCTTCGCGAGGCCTCAGAGAGGCGAGGAACTGAAGACTGACCTTGAGGCGCTCGCGAAGGCAGGTCATACGCGCGTTTGGGTGACGCCAAAGATACCTTTCATAATACCCATGACTGCGAGCCTCGTTGTCTCGGTCTTGCTCGGCAACATTCTCATGTTGCTCTTCCCGATCTGAGACGCAGAATCGGGCCAGTCGGACAATCCACATCCCATATCACACGATGATATTGAGATCCGCACCGCACTTCCCACACTTGTTGCCCTTGAGGTCGGTCGACTCCACATGGAATCCATCACGTTCGATTACCTTCGTCGAGCATTTCGGGCAATAGGTGTCATCTCTATCTCCGGCATGGACATTTCCGAGATAGACGAACTCGATCCCGGTCTTCTTCGCCAACTCGTAGGCCTTGTCCAGAGTCCGCTGCGGAGTGCGCGGCACGCTTGTCAGCTTGTAGTCGGGATGAAACGCAGAAAAGTGGACAGGCACCTCCGGACCTAGCGACTCGAAGGACCACTTGCAGAACTCGGCAATCTCTGCCTCGGAATCATTGTGTTCAGGGACAACGAGGTACGTGAGTTCAACATGGATTCCCAGCTCGATAGCGAGCTCACAAGCCCGCAAGACCGGAGCGAGTCTACCACCGCAGACGTCCTTGTAGAACTTCTCCCTGAATGCCTTCACGTCAATGTTCATCGCGTCGATTACGCCTTTGAGGGATCGCAGTGGCTCCTCCTGTATGAAGCCATTCGTGACGTAGTTGGTTTTGAGGCCCGCTTCATGGGCTGCTTTTGAGGCGACCGTTGTGAATTCGTGCCAGATTGTCGGTTCGTTGTATGTCCAGGAGACAGATCTAGCCCCGGCCGATTGCGCGTAGCCAACGACATCTTCAGGTGTTATTTCTGTCAGGCCGAGTTGGCCGAACTTTGCTTTCGAGATCGAGTAGTTCTGACAGTGCATGCAGAACAGGTTGCAGCCGATGCTGCCGAAAGATATCGCGATCGATCCCGGGAGGAAGTGGAAGAGCGGCTTCTTCTCGATGGGGTCTGGGTGTATGGATGACGCAAGACCGTATATCAGCGAGTACAGCTTTCCCGCCAGGTTCTCCCTCACGCCGCAGAGTCCGCGCTTGCCCTCGGCAATCAGGCATGAGTGCGGACACAGGCTGCATCTGACCCTGTCGCCCTCGCGGGCATAGAACATGGCCTCATTGCTGGCGGGTTCGGAAGTGCTCATAGCCGAGGTTCTCCAGCTTCTCTCGTTTGCCGTTGTCTATGAGGATGTTCTCCTCCCCGCTCGTGACCTTCCCAATGACAGTCATTGGGCAGCCCACCTCGCTTGCGATCTTGGCGAGGCGATCCTCCGCCTCCCTCTTGATGGTAAAGAGCAACTCGTAGTCGTCCCCGAAGTTCAACACAAGGTCCTTCTGCCTCTCAAGGTCGTGAAATGCCTGCTCTACCTCAGGAGCTTTCGGGATCTTCGGGTAGTCGATCTCGAACGTCATCCCCGAATTCCTCGAGAGCTCGAAGATCGATGAAGAGAGACCATCGGATATGTCCATACAGGATGTCACTATGCCCGAAGCACTCAGCGCCATGCCCTCCTTGGTCCTCGGCCAGGGCCGCTTCAAGGCGTCCTCCGCCTCTTTGAGACCAAGCTGGCGCTTGAGCGAGTAGAAGCCAGCGCCCGCTCTGCCGAGCCTTCCTGTTACGGCGATCAAGTCGCCTGGTTTTGCGCCCTTCCTGAGGAGTATGGAGCCCTTGGCGACCTCGCCGAACGCTGTGCCACAGAGCACGAGGTCGTCGTGTTCCTTGGTGTCACCACCAACGATGCTCGTATTGAACCTACGCGCACAGTCGTTCATCCCATCGACCATCTGCTCGAGGAACTCGATCGGATGGCCTCTCGTGATGCCGATTGCAGTCACGAGACCAAGCGGAGAGCCGCCCATGGCCGCGATGTCGCTCAGGTTGACCGCGACGATGGACCAGCCGATGTCGTACGGTCCCATGCCTTTCGGTATGTGCGCTTTGGTGACCATCATGTCGGTCGTGACGAGGAGGTATCTGTTGCCGATGTCGATTGCCGCGCAGTCGTCCCCAATGCCGATCTCGGCGTCGCTCTTGATGAGCCGTTCGATGATCCTTATGGCTTCCCGTTCGCCCAGGCCGCCTAGAGTCTTCATGCGAAATACAGATTCTTATGGCGTTATTAAGCTTTTCAGAATGTGCGTCTGAAAGGTCTGATCCACCGTGCGAAATATTAACGTACTAATACGGGAACCCCTATTCCTGCCCGGTAGTCCGGATGCGAGTGGAGATACCTTACGGGGGAGGGAAGGAAGTAGTCGATGTCCCGGACCAGAACCTTGGCGAGATCGTCTACCAGAAGGACGTCAAGACAGATGACAGAGTGCAGATCATTCTAGATGCTGTGAAGAACCCTGTGGGTTCGATGTCGTTGCCCAAGTTCCTCAACGGTGCCGAGGACACACTGATCATAGTGAATGATGCGACTCGCCCCACGCCCTCCTGGAGGATCATCACAGCGATTCTGCCGTTCCTCATCAACAAGAAAATAAAGTTCCTGGTGGCGACGGGCATGCACAGGGAGCCCACGCTGGAGGAGTACAACTACATCTTCGGCGACCTGTACCCCGCGATCAAGGACGACGTCCACAGCCACGACGCAAAGAAGAGCGAATGCGTCTTCCTGGGTAACTCGAAGAACGGCACCCCCATGTGGATCAACAAGATGGTCGTGGACGCTGACAGGATCATAGTCATCAGCAGTGTCGAGCCGCACTACTTCGCCGGCTACACAGGCGGGAGGAAGTCCTTCCTGCCAGGGGTCGCAGCCTACGAGACAATCGAGGTGAACCACAAGCTCGCGCTTAGCATGAACGCTCAATCGCTCAAGCTCGAGGGAAACCCCGTGGCCGAGGACATGGAAGACGCGATGAAGGTTCTCAAGGACAAGAAGATCTTCGCGATTATGACCGTCCTCGACAAGAACCACAGGACATGTTGCGCGTATGCAGGCGACCTCAAGGCATCCTTTGAGAAGGCGAAGGCGATGGCGGACGACGTGTTCGTGATAGACTTGAAACACAAGGCAGATATCGTGGTCGCGGTCACCGCGTTCCCGTACGACATCGACCTGTACCAGTCTCAGAAGGCCCTGGACAATGCGAAGTATGCGGTCAAGGATGGAGGCATCATCATCCTGGTGAGCGCCTGCAGGGACGGCGTCGGCCCGCCGAACTTCCTTAACCTGCTGGGGGATGCGAGCACGCCCAAGGAGGCGCTGGACAAGATCGCCCAAGGGTACAAGCTCGGCTATCATAAAGCGGCCAAGATGGCCGAGATTGGGCTCAAATGCAAGATGTATGCGGTCACCAGGCTCGACCCCAACACCGCAAGAAAGGCGCACCTTACACCTGTCAACAGCGTCCAAGAAGCCGTAGATATGGCCATCCGCGAGCTAGGGCCGAAGTCCAAGGTCACTTTTATTATGGACGCTGTGATTACTGTGCCGAGAATCCAGTAGATTCACCGTAAACCTCTACTGACGAACGATTGATCCCATGGCAAGAAGGAAGTACATCAAGGCAGAGCGCGCGAAGAAGCTCGAGAAGGAGATGCTGACATGCACCTTCTGCGGATTCTGCAAGAGCGTCTGTCCATACTTCGAGGACAACCAATGGGACCCGTCCGTTGCCAGGGGCAAAGTGATCCTCGCCTATGGACTCGCAAGAAGGGAGATACCAGCAGATGAGTCTGTGGTACAGAGACTCTACCAGTGCACGACCTGCAAAGACTGCGAGAGACGCTGCCCCTCTAACATCAAGGTAGTTGACATCGTCGAATCCGCGAGAGCGGACCTCGTCGAGGCAGGATGCGTCCTCCCCGCCCACAAGAAGATCATAGACAACATCAAGGCGACCAAGAACCCGTACGGTGAGACTGGGAAAGTAGATCTCGGCATACCCATCAAGAAGGCTGAAATCGGCTATTTCGTCGGCTGCACCGCGAGATACAGGCTTCCTGAGATAGCAAGGCACACAATTTCCATACTGCATAAGTTGAACGTCGACTTCACCCTCGTCGAGGAGGTCTGTTGCGGAAGCACGCTCCAACGGATAGGCGCCAAGGAGAAGGACATCGTCAGACTGATGAAAGCGAATGTGGCCGCCGTCAAGAAGCAGGGCGTGAAGAAGCTACTATTCACGTGCTCAGGCTGCCTAAGGATGTTCAAGGAACAGTATCCAAAGCATGTCGAGATGGGGTTCGAGGCCGAGCACCTGGTGCAGTTCCTGGCGAAACAGAACCTGAAGCTCAAGCCCTTCCCCAAGAGAGTCGTCTACCACGACCCGTGTCACCTAGGCCGCCATCTCAAGATCTATGATGAACCACGGAAGGTCCTCCAGATGATCCCCGAGATCAAGCTGGTAGAGTTCGCGGAGACGAAGGAAACGGCACGCTGCTGCGGGGGCGGAGGAGGAGTTCGTGCAGCCGACCCGGATGCAGCGCAGAGGATTGCCTCGAGGCGAGTCGAGTCAGCCTCGGACATTGCGGACCTAATCGTTAGCGCGTGCCCGTTCTGCGTGTCGAACCTGCGCCTAGGGAAGGACCTCATCAAGGTGGATGTCGAGATAAGAGACATAGCTGAGCTCGTCGATGATCTACTGGTCACTTAGACTTGGCGGGTTGATTGTTTGGTCTCTGGCAGGGCGGTCAAGGGCAAGAGAACGAGCAGGAAAAGGAGCATACCTAAGCCTGACTCGGTCAAGTTGGGGACATGCCTTCTGAAGCTTGACGCCCCACGGGTGATGGGAATCGTCAATGTGACCCCTGACTCGTTCTCGGGAGACGGCCTTGGATCAGATTCGCAACTTGCAGTTGCTCGGGGCAATACGATGTTCAGATGCGGCGCTGACATAGTCGACGTGGGGGGCGAATCTACCCGACCGGGCGCCGTTTCAGTCCCATCCAGAATTGAGATAGGAAGGGTCACACCGGTCATAGAACAACTCGGCACGCTCCATCCAGGCAGAGTGTCAGTTGACACGATGAAACCAGAGGTGGCCGAAGCAGCGCTCTTCGCAGGTGCATCCACTGTGAACGATGTATCGGGTCTGAGGAATCCCAGGATGATTGAAGTCGTCGCAGAGCACGATGCGTCAGTCATCATAATGCACATGCTAGGCGAGCCAAGGACTATGCAGATTGAGCCGCGGTACAAGGACGTCGTGAAGGACATCTCGAAATTCCTGGCAGACAGGGTCGATGCCGCAGAATCCGCAGGTATCAGCCCGAGGCGGATCATGATCGACCCCGGGATAGGTTTTGGCAAGACAGCAGGGCAAAACCTCGAGATACTTGCGAGGCTGAGGGAGTTCAAAGAACTGGGCAAACCCATCGTCGTGGGCGTCTCGAGGAAATCATTCATCGGGAAGGTCACGGGGCTCCCGGCGAACCAGAGGCTTGGAGGATCCTTGGCAGCCGCTGTCGTGGCAGTCAGGGAGGGAGCAGACATCGTCAGGGTTCACGACGTGCCGGAGACGGTCCATGCTCTTAAGGTCGCGAGTTCTATCTGGGCTGCCACACGATTAGCCTGACGCTTTCATGTTTCTGACCGCGTGAGCGAGCAGGTTTCTCGCTAGCTCAATAAGTATTAAGCCTCAGGAGGTTTTCCAATTCCTAATCCCCCTGACACCAAGATAGAGCCACAAGCACGCATCACCCATCCAGTGATATCAACAACACACAAGGTGAGAACCTGCCCGAACAAAGCAAGGACATTCCAGAGCCGCCTCCGCGAGAAGAGCCGGGTCCGGGCAGACTCGACTTCAGCGGCAGGCGTGGCATTATCATGGATGGTGCTGGCGGCCTCTACGCGCTGAAGAAGATTCTGAGGGCGGACATCGGATTCTTCGAGAAAGATTTCATGTTCAGGGCCGGCCAGGAGGGAGCGCGAGAGTACTTGTCGGCCATGAAGAAGGCTGTCGATGGCATGGAACCAAGGGCAGCTTTTGAGAAGATGTTGGAGTTCTATTCTGATCGGGGCTATGGCGTGTTCAAGCTCACCAGGTTCGACGCTGAAAAGAAAATCGTCGAAATATCTTCTCCGAATGCGATCGAGGCTTGGGCGTTCCAGGTGAACAATGATCTGCAGCGGGAGAGCGTCTGCTCGTATACATCGGGTGTTCTCGCGCTAATCTGCAAGCTCACATTCACCGATTCTGAAGATCTCGACTTCAGGACGGTCGAAACGGAGTGCGCCGCCCAAGGAATGAATGAGTGCCGGTTCGTGGTGGCGCCCATCGAGGAGCTGCCGAAGATCGTGCCGCGTTACGAACTCCCGAACGAGTCCATCTCGGAGCACGTGCTCAGGCTCAACGAGGAGATACTTATGAAGAACCTCGAATTGCAGAGCCTGAACCTGTCTCTCGAACGCCAGGTGAGGAAGAGGACCGGGGAGTTACAGAGGTCGGTGGAGAACTACAGGAATCTCATCAACTTGTCACCGGACCCCATCCTGATCTGCACTCCTGAGGGTGCGATTAGTTCAATCAACGAGGCTGGCGTCAAGATGCTGGGATTCCAGACGGCCGAGGAAGCCATGGGCGCGACGATACAGTCCATCCTACCAGACAAGGGACACGGCTGGGAGAAGCTGAGCTGGCTTCTAGAGAAAGAGGGGGTTGTGCACCAGCTCGAGCTCGACTTCGCGAGGAAGAGCGGTTCTCGGCTGACGGGGGAACTATCTGCCAGATACGCCGACCTCCCTGCCGGAAGGTGCATCGAACTAGTCGTCAGGGATGTCTCGGAGAGGAGGGAGATGCAGGCTCAGATGGATGAGGCGAGGACCGAATCCGACTTCCTCAACGACCTGCTCTCGCACGACATCATCAACTATACGACCGCGGCGATGCACTTCGGCGAGAACCTTCGCAAATCTCCGAACCTATCGGACGATGACATGAGGCAGCTGAGCATAATCGTGAAGAACCTGCATGGCGCGTACGAGCTTTCGGCCTCGGTACGCGACCTCTCGAGGATCAAGTCGATCACAGACAAAGAGTACGAAGTGAAGAACCTGAACTACCTGTTGGCTGAGGCCATCGAGGACGCCAAGAGGATGTTCTCCGAACGGAATGTCACGGTGAACATGGAGAAGGCTCAGGAACCGAGATACGTCAGGGCCAACATGCTGGTGTCCAGGGCGCTCCTGAACGTCTTGACGAACGCCATCAAGTTCAACCCCAACGAGAGTGTCTTGATAGACATCTCGATAGATTCCTACGTGGAGGACGGGAGGGCGTACTGGAGGACTAGGATATCCGACTATGGAGTCGGTATCCCGGACAAGGAGAAGGAGCAGATTTTCAACAAGTTCCATCGAATCACTCCGTCAATCCCTGGAACTGGTCTCGGGATGTTCGCCGCTCGGTTCATCATCGACGCCTGCAAAGGCAAGATATCGGCCGAGGACAGGGTGCAAGGGGATCACAGGAAGGGCACGACCTTCGTGATCATGCTTCTGAAAGCCGATCTGAGGGAGGTCGCGACCGCGCCCAAGATGCTCCCGGGTAATCAGTAGTTCTTAAGTGGGCCCGTCGCGATTTGAACGCGAGTCACCAGCACCCCAAGCTGGAAGGATACCAAGCTACCCCACGGGCCCGGTTTAGTGAAAAATGGGTTGCGGGCAGCGCCTCAGTAGGGCGCCACCTCGTCGATCAGGTTCGCGTGCGTGAGCAGCATCCGGCGGCAGCAATAGCGGTCCAGGTGGAGCGAGTCCAGCACGTCCTTGGGCGATTCCCCGAGCTCTACGCGCTTCACGAAATCCTCGTACGCTCCGCCGATGACCTTTCCGCATGTGAAACATCTTACCGGTATGATCATGTCCGCATCACCTGTACGATTTCTGGTGCTTCTTCCTCGCGCCGCGTCCCTGCGGGTTCTTCGGGAGCTTCCTCCTCGGGTCAGACACGAGCAGTGACCTGTCGTACTTCACGTACATCGACTGCAGGTCATCGTCCTGAAGAAACTGTACAAGGCCTTTCGCAATCGCGGTCCTGGACGCGTTCGCCTGACCAATGACGCCCCCTCCGCTGACGTTGACATCGATATCGACCTTCGAGCTCCTCTCGCCCGCGAGCGTGAGCGGCTCCATGATCATGACCTTCGCCAAGTGCGGCTCGATAATCTCGACCGGCACGTTGTTGATCCTCACGAGCCCCTGGCCTTTCTTGACCGTAGCCCTGGCCACGGCGCTCTTTCTCTTGCCACTTGCCACGACGACCTTCATGTGAATCAACTCCTAGCTTGAGCCCATCTCCTTGCAGATCTCGTCCAGGTACACAAACCTCGAGAGATGAGGCTTCCTGGCGCTTTCCAACGTCTCGGTCTTGGCCTTCGCGAACTCCTTTGGGACTCCGAGGTACACCCTTAGGCGCTTCAGGGCTGCCCTTCCGGACGACTTCCTGTATTCCACCATGCCCCTGACGGACCGCTTGATGATCCTGTCGGCCTGGCGCGGGTAGTAGGGACCCTTGGTAAGATGGCTCTTGCCCCTCTTCCTCCGGTGCTTGTAATGCTCCAGGAGCTGCGCCCTCCTGCCTGACACGACCGCCCGCTCTGCGTTCACGATGACGATCTCCTCGCCATTGAGAAGCCGCTTGGCGACATGCGTGCACATTCGGCCGAGGACGAGCCCTTCTGCGTTTATGACAGCCATTTGCTCATCCCATTATCCGGACCTTGGAGCCTTTCGGGTTCGATGCCACGAGCTCCTCGATCGACATGTTCTTTCCGCCTGCTCTTTGAATCTTGTCCTTTGCCTGCCCCGAAAACCTGTAAGCGGCGACGGTGAGCTTCTTCGCGATCTCGCCCGAGCCCAAGAGCTTGCCGGGTATGACCACGATCTCGTTCTCGCTTACGTACCGGTCCAACTTGCTTATGTTGACCTCGGCCCAGTTCCTAGCGGGGCCTTCCAGCCGCACAGCGATGTCTCGCCAGACAGGTGCCTCGTTGGTCCTGCCAGCCTCTTTGAGCTTCTGGATGAGGCTAACAAGGTGGGGGTTCGATTTCTTCAGTTTCGCGCCCATTCTGACTCCTCCGACATCTAGAGAGCAGGGCGGTCTAATGTGAGTACCGTTTATAAAGATTTGGATGCGCCCGGAATGCTGGCTCGGGGCGCCTGGCTGGCGCCGACAAGCTACTATTGAGGGGCGCGGGGCGGATATGCGTTTTTGGAATGACAACAGAGAACCATCCATTCAAGAGAGAATATATAAGGCGTACAGCATACACCGAAAATCCGGCTTGGGTCGGGGGCTCAGATGATTCGTTTTGGTCCTGCGGGAATTCCACTTTCCTGCAAGGGACGGACTTTGAAGGACGGCATCGAGGACGTCCACAACCTCGGCCTGACAGCGATGGAGGCACAGCTAGTCCGGGCGCACGTGCAGGAACGACCGTGCGAGGCCGAGGAAGTCGGCGTGAAACCCCGGAACCTCACCACGGACATGGTCATTGAGATCACCCGCAAGAAGGACGACAAAGATCAGATCATATCAGACCTCGACGAGCCGATAAAGAAGGGCGACTCCTTGGTCACGCTCACGAGCGGCATCGCCAAGAGCTATCAGGAGCTCAGGCAGCTCAAGCTCATGGCCGACGAGCTGGATGTCGCCCTGTCGATTCACACGCCGTACTACATGGATCTGGTCGGTGAGGGCGAACTGAGCTTCAAGAGCATGGACTCGATCAGGTGGGGTGGGCTGATGGCGAAGGAGCTCGGGGCGACCGCGGTCGTCACCCACATGGGCCTCTACGGAGACATCACTCCCAAGACCGCCCAGAAGCGTATCAAGGAGAAGGTCCAGGGGCTCGCAAAGTGGTACAAGAAGCACGGAATCGACGTGCCAATCGGGCTCGAGCTCAGCGGCAGGCAAGAGATATTCGGGTCGTTGTCCGAAGTGATCAAGACCAGCAAGGATATCGATGGAGTCATTCCGGTCGTCAACTTTGCGCACTACCATGCCCGGGAGACTGGCATCCTGAAGGAACCCAAAGACTTCGACAAGTTGCTCGACGACATATGGGACCACACCGAGGGCGAGTTCTATACTCACTTCTCGGGCGTAGAGCATGAGAGCGGCAACGAGAAGAGGTTCACGTCGATTAAGAAGGGCGACCTGAGATTTGAACCACTGGCTGAGGCTATCGTCGATAGGAACCAGCCCATTACGATCATATCCGGCTCGCCGCTGCTCGAGCACGATGCGATGTACATGAAGGTTATCCTCGAGAGGGTCCTCGCAAAGAGGGTCTCCAAGGAGGGCAAGATGCCCAACAAGAAGGAGAAGGCCGGGTCGAGATGAAGGAGAGCATCGACTATATCTTGAAAAGCATCCAGGAGACCTTCGGCGAACTGCCAGAAGGCACTGACAAGCTCGTAGATACGATCCTCGGCTCCCGCAAGGTATTCCTGTACGGCGTAGGCAGGTCGGGCCTGATTGCCAAGGGGTTCGCCATCCGGCTCGTCCAGATGGGGCTTGAGGTATTCTTCGTCGGCGAGACCATAACGCCCATAGTCGAAGAGGGCAACGCGGTGATCATCGTGTCCTACACCGGTGAGACTATGTCTGCGATCCAAACTGCAAACATAGTCAGGAGGGTAGGCGCTAAGGTCGTCACAATAACAGCAAACATTCACTCGAAGCTCGCGAGCGCCTCGAACCTCGTGATACTGCTGAAGCCGCCGAAGGATGATGAGAAGAAGCGCCTTGCGCCATTGGGCACATTGTTCGAGGAGGCCGCCATGGTGTTCCTGGACAGTATCGTCGCCGAGCTGATGGAGAAGCTGGGACAGAGCGAAGGCTCAATGAGGAAGAGGCACCCAATCTGGGTATGAGGTTTCAGGGCACCCGTCCATTCTGTTCCTCTGGCAGATTTGGCTCATTGGCCTTTCGCCTTGACTTCAGCCTCCCGCCGATCATGACGAGCGCGGCTACAACAGCGACGACTATTCCAGTGACCAACAGGATGTTGACGAGATTATCCTTGAGCCAATCTGTTATCCTCAACACGAAGCCAGCCTCGTCAATGCCGATGGTCGCCTCATGGTAGAGCGGACCTGTGGAGTTGCCGATCTGGTAGGCGGTGTGCAGCATCAGACCTGTGCCCGTCGTGAAATATGAATTGTTGAATAAGACAGGGGGAGAACTCTCATTCGCCCCCGCTCTCGGCTGCGAGTCCCAGATGTAATGGGCCTGCACAGTACCATCGTCCTTCGAGAAGGCGATCTCCTGGTTAGCTAGGTCAGTTGCCAGGAACGCGTTCGTATGGTTGAGCCCCAGGCCGGTCTCGTCCACCCTGGCGGAGACGGCATTGTACAAGGGTTGCGTGTGGCTGCCGCTCTCCTTGAGCATGAACATCTCGTTGCTGCCGCCTCCTTGGAGAAGCTGTTCGAGGACGATTCCGGAGGAATTGACCCGGTTCAGAACATCGATTGTGAAGTTAAGGCTCAGGTCTATCTTGCCCCGGACTGGATAAGTTCCGAGGGAGTTCGAATGATATGTTGTGTTTTCGGTTATGCGGAACCAGAATGTGATGTTCGCCCAGTCAGGCATATCCACGGTCTGGTTCACGAGGCCTTTGTATAGCGACAGTGTTGCATTCATTCGGAACTGGGCATACTCTCCTGATAGAGTATCGTTGTGGAACTCCACGGTAGTGGCATTCCACGTGACATGGTTCTGGTCCAGGTATGCTGTGTAGATGGCCTCGGACATCGCGAAGATACCGTCCCCGTTGCTGTCGTTGTAGAGGTACATCTTAGACATACTGACCTCGAACGTCGGACTGAATGGCGCGGTGCTGTGCCACCAAACGATCCGAGGCCAGTCGTGCGTGACCGCCGCAGTCAGGTTTCCCGAGATGAAGATGGCTTTGAAGTTGTCCTCGCTATAGTCCAGGAAATGCTCCTCAGCCGCTCCACGCGCTGAAGGAACGAGTGCAGCCAGCATTACCGCTGAGCATGACGCGACAACCAGGCAACTCCTGAGAATACCCAGGCTCTCCCCTCTCTCCAATCGGCCCTTAAGAGTCGGGCAATTGAAAAAGCTTTTCGGGCACGACACGCTGGCCCGGTCAGACGATTTGGCTACGGCTGCACGACTGGCTTGACCTTCAGCTTGCGCTGCTGTTTGGACGTGGGTCTCCGGACCTGATGCGAATCGCTCCTGAACACAGCAAATGGCATCTCTTCGTAGCCATCCTCCGTGAGCCTGAAAGTTTTCACATCCTTGTTGATGGGATCGATCACGAGCGCTGCATGGTACGGCTGATTGAACATGCTCCTCTGAGTGTCGAGGTCTGTCCTTGATAGGAAGCAGGTGTGGCCTGGATGAGAATGATACCAGCCGACCAGGACATAGTCGAACCCCGAGTCGTCAAGCTCAAAGAAGAGCTTGGGAAATGCCTCAGGGTCGAACCTGACCTTTGAGGACGAGCTCTTGAGCTGCGTCGTACCGACATCACGGACGACAGTGTATGTTCTGCCCTTCCATATGTTCACTTCCCCGAGAAGGAAACCCATCACCTCCAGCCTTCTACTGGCTTCCTTGACAGCATGGTCGTGTATCTTCCTCTCTGCCAGCTCGGAAAGGTACATCTCGAATGGCTTGGCCGAAGTCAGCACTTCCTCATAGATTGATTTTGACTCCTCAGAGAGCCACTCGGCGTGGCGGAGGTCTTCGCGAGCCGGGGGTTCTCGCTCCTCGATCGCACGCTTCGTCTCCCCAAGAATCCGGGGCCTAGCCATTCGCATCACCCACGATCCTCACTCGTCTGTCCGATTGGTCCATCACCAACGGCGGCCTGTACTTGTTCCTGTTGAAGTACGCGGCAGCGCTCGTGCAACGGTCATTCCCGAACGGATTTGCTGGATTCGGGTTCACAAGTAGGGACTCGATGCCTTTGATGAACGTCACGAGGTTTGAGCTGAAGTCCCAGTTCTCCAGCAGCTTCGTGCAAACGTACCCGCCGTCCTCCGGCGGCATGATGTTGGGATGGAATATCGGCGACTGCCACTTCACAATCGGCTTCTCAACGGGATATTCCTCGCTGACTATGATGGCGACCCTGTGGACGAATCTGTGAACTACCTTCCCTTCCTCCCAGTCCGGACCAGGAACTCTCAGGAAGGTCACATTGATCATGACCGGGAAGGAGGACAGTGTTGGATCGGAGACTTTCACATGGTGCCGCAGCTCGCGCTGGCACATCTCGATCTCGTTTCGCAAGCGTTCCCTGAGAACGTCGAGAGGGAGCGGCATCTCCGTTATCCGCCTTCGGGGTCAGGGATGAGCTCGAGCACATCCTCGGCTCTTATGCCAGCATCCTTGAGGGAGTTCCCGCCTCTGAGGACCTTCTTCCCCTTCCTCAGGACATAGGCGCCCATGTCCTTGCTCCAGAAAGTCGCGGCGCTCTCGATGACCTCGTCGATCGTGTTCTCGGGCTCGAGCTCCATCTCGACAGTGGCGCCGGTCTCGGCGTTCTTGATTTTGAGCCTCATCGCCAAAAAACCACCGAGTTACTGGACAGTTCGACTACTTATATCACTTTCGTCTACTTGTAGCCGACCGGGGCTTGGGATGAACAGGGCAGTCGGGATCGATGGGTATCTCCATCTCCTCAGCCACGTTCCTTTGGCCGTCATAGTATAGGCAGTTCGCCAGCAGCATGTCCTGCCTTCCTGACAAGATCTTGAGCGTCTCTCTGACCATCACGGCTGATATGACGCTAGTCGTCGTGATCTCGGCCGCCAGGCGTGGTTCGTGGAACACGACTCCTTTTCCAGTGCAGCTGAATCTAAAGCTGGCGATCTTGGCATGCGACCGGTTCATCCCGCACTGGACGCAGGCGCCATCAGGTGGCAGGACCACCATCACCTTCCCTAGGAAGCCTTCCATCCCACCGTCGATGTAGGGTTTTCCCTTTGAGTAGGTATGGGAGTTTGCATGTACCCTCGCCGGGATATTGTCAAGGCAGCCGAGAACGATGTTGTTGTCGGCGAAGATGCCTTCTCCCAGCTCCTCGATCTTCGACACATACACGACTGGTTCCACATCATCGGACAGTGACTTCAGGCCTCTGGCGATCGCCTCGGCCTTGCTGACCCGACCTGTCACATCCTTCTTAGTGAAGAATAGACAGCGGTTGAGATTGGAGCCAACGACATGATCCATGTCGACTATGGTGATGCGTCTGAAACCAGAGAGAGCCAGGTTCTTGGCCACCTCGTTGCCGAGCGCTCCTGCGCCTATCATCAGAACCTTGGCTTTCCGAACTGCTACGATATCGAGCCAGCCTATTCGCTTCGACCTGTCGTACCGGTCCTCATCCATGGCGCCGAGCTGGAGCCGTTCCCCCATCTCTCAGAGGAAGCCGGAACGACCAATTAAACCTTCTCAGTCCCAGACGAGCCGCCCATCGACCATGAGCTGCTTCTCCGCTCCAGAGCGCTCCACTGCAATGATGCTTGGTGACTTCACGATTCCGTCCAGGTGGATCATAGCCGGGGCATCATTGTCGTAGTTGCTGCCGACCGCAAAGTGGCACGTGCCGTACACTTTCTCATCCTCGAGCATGTTGGCGACGATGCGTGCCATCCTGTTGAGGCCTATTCCGAGCTCGCCGATGTGGTGCGCATTCCTTGCGTACTTCTCAACGACCGCTGATTTCATCTGTCCTGTCTTGCCCATCATCAGTGCTTTTTTCTCGCCGAGCTTGATCGATTCCCTGAGTTCCTCCGCCTCGGAGCCACCGCAGATGTCGGTGATGAATCCGCCCTTGATTTCGGTTACGATCGGCTTCCGGATGACGATTTCGCCCTCGTTGAGCACTATCGATCCGTCGAATGCGATTGCCCCCGTGGCTGTTCCGAGCGCGGGTGACACGAACACCTCACCTGTAGGTATGTTCCCGGCCCGACGGGGCTTTCTGAAGTCGCCATCATCTGCCTTTGGCTTCCTGCCCTTGACCCCGATCGTGATATCCGTCCCTCCCGGGGCCGCGATCCTCACGCTCTCTGCGCGCAAGAACGCTTTACAGATCTTCGCTACGTCCGATCGCAGTTGAGTGTAGTCGATCGGGACGGTCCTCTTGAACATGTCTGCCGTTATGCCAGGTGACCAGAACGCGCGCATCTGCCGCTCTTCATACATGAGTTCGAAGATGCTATCATACCTCTTCTTCCCCTTTCCCCTGTAACCGTGCTTGAGCCCGTATTGGTCCTTTCCCAGCTTGTCGCTGCTGATGGAGAGACAAATGTCAGGGGCGGCGGCTATTGCCTTGACAACCTCTTCCTCAGCGAAGTCGAACTGCCCCTTCGCCTTCTGGAACATGAGGGTTGGACTTCCTTTCTTCTCCAGGACGATGTCGAACAGCGCCATGGAGATCTCCCGGACCTCCCTGTCCGGATTCGTGATGATGAGGACGCGCTCGTTCCTCTTCACTGCCAACACGTCATTGATCGCAGCCCGTGCGCCTCGCACAAGCGATTTGTCATATGCTCTGTCGCCAAAGGTGTTCATGCTCTAGCACCGGTGGCCGGATGCCGGTCAACGGGTTTCAACTTTATGGGATGACTGCCAGAGCTTGACGGCCGGATGTTTTTCTGGACAAACATAATATGAATGCACAGCGGTCTTCGAATTTGATGTTCAGCCTGGGTGGTCCCTCAGAGGTTGAAGGGCTTGTCGATGTCCTCATCATAGGTTCGGGTCCCGCGGGAATGACTGCCGCAGTCTACGCATCTCGGAAGAAGCTATCGACTGCTATCGTGAGTATGGACCTCGGAGGGCAGGTCGCGTGGACCCTTGGCATCGAGAACTACATGGGCTACCAGTACATCACGGGCCGCGAACTCACTGGGAAGTTCGAGGAACAGGTGAGACAGTTCCAGATACCTATCGTGATGGACGAGGTCAAGGAGCTCAAGATCGGAAGGGACCTCTTCACGGCCGTCACCGCCGGCGACAGAACGATTGAGGCTCGGACGATCATCATCGCAACTGGCAAGAGACCAATGGAGCTCGGGTTGCCCGACGAGCGCAAGTTCGTCGGCCGGGGGTTATCGTACTGCGCGACCTGCGACGGCCCGCTGTTTGCGAACATGGACGTCGCAGTCATAGGAGGGGGCAATTCCGCCGTGCAAGCAGCGATTGAGATGGGCCAGGTCGCCTCAAAGGTGTTCATCGTCTCTAGGAGCCCTTGGAGTGCGGACGCGGTCGTCGTCGACAAGGCGAATCAGATGAAGAACCTGGAGAAAAGGGCAGGCTACGACATCCTCGAAGTCCTTGGCGAGAACAAGGTGGATGGGCTGAGGATTCGTGACAAGGGATCAGGCAAGGAGGAGATGATCGCTGTCAAGGGTGTGTTCGTCGAGATTGGGCTGAGACCGAACACGGAGTTCCTGAAAGGCCTGGTCGACATGAACCAATACGGGGAGATCATCGTCGATTGCCAGTGCCGGACGAAGATACCTGGCCTGTATGCTGCGGGCGATGTCACGACGGTTCACGAGAAGCAGATCGTGGTCGCAGCTGGAGAAGGGGCAAAGGCCGCATTGAGCGCCCACGAGCACCTTCTGCGCAAGTAGTCAATCACTTCAGTCGCTCGAGGTACGTGAGCAGGACCGCCTTGCCGTGGAGCTCGGTGTCGTATTCCTTCACGATTCCCCTTATCTGCTGTTCGATGCTCTTGTCAATGGGCTCGGGCCTGTGTTCCTTCAGTATTTTCTTCACTTCTTCCCTTGCGGCGAGCCTGATTGGCTCGTCGCGAGAGCCAAGAACTGCTGGCCTCATTGCGAGCTTCGGCATGAGTACCTCGCTCTTGAAGTGCTTTAGCGTGTGAGTGTCCTTCATGAAGTATCCGCCTGGGCCGACCCTGGATATCGCGTCGAAGCCGAGGGTCGCGCTGTCGACCTTCACTCCTTTCCACGCGCGCAACACGTTCCTCCAGAGCTCGCAGTCCATGACGATCTGCTCAACGGACTCGCAACCTGAGCGGTCGAACCCACCGATTCCGACCACCTGGTCAGCACCAGCTAGTGCAGGTATCAGTGCGCTGATCGCCTTCTGATAGCCTATCTCGTAGCCCGGCATCGGGCCCGAGGCCGCTATGCCCCCGACCTGGCACGGGAGCTTGTAGCGCCTGGCCATCTGGCATCCTGCGGCGTTTATCAGGCTGCCTTCCGTGGATCCAGAAAGGAACACGCCAGTCCGCATGTCCATCGGGCCGCTCTCTGAGCTGTACATGATCGGAGCACCGGCCTTCGCGGTTTCCGAGATTACAGCGCCCGCGAGGTTCTCAGCGTTCACAATCGCAATCGTGCCGGCGAGAGTCACGGGACACACCGACCCTGATATCGCCATAGACAGGTGGATGACCGGGAGTCCGGCCTTGGCGAACTCGACGCATGCTTCCACATCGCCTTCCTCGTACCTGAGAGGCGTGATGGGCGTGTGAGTTATCGACACGATTGGCCTCCTGGCTAGCTCCTTCTCGGAACCGGCAATCGCAGACGCGACCTTGATCAGATACTTGGCGTCGAGAATGTTCCCGGCGCCGTGTTGGACATGCTTCCCCGTGGCGAACACCGATGCGACATACTCGTGCAGGTTGGAGACCTCGGGCGGGATGTCGTTCGCGACGACCTCGGGCCAGTAGAGCTCGACCTCCGGCATTGCATCGCACACCAGCGTCAGGTCGATGAGGTCGTTTGCGGTCGCCTTCCTCTTGGCCTGCTTGTCAATGTCCCAGACTTCTGTCGGCTGACCGTCGTTGCATCCCTGGATCCCGTTGACTGCAGGGAGCTCGAGGTCGTACCTCTTGTCCCGGGCGCACATCTTGAACTCCTTTGGCGCCCTCGCGAGGGCTTCCTTGACCATGCCCTCGGACATGTACAGGACCTGGTGCTTCTCGTCCGCTTTCGCCCCGCGCTCCTTCAGCATCGAGAACACGCTGTGGCTCGTGACTTTGATCCCGACCTCCTCGAGTATCCTGATGGACTCGCGGTGAACGGCGTCCTCTTCCTCCTTGGTCAGCGGGTTGAAGAAAGCCCTTGCCATTATGTCTTCCTCTGATAGGTGGAACGATTCCAGATATAAAAACCAGGAGAATGCCCGGGCCCAGGACCTTATGAACCCTTCGGAGACTACTCTCGTTTCCTCTTCGGCTTGAAACCCTCGACCGCCTTCTCCTCGAGCCGGCGCGCGCGCCTGCGCATCGCCTCGCGGTTGCGTCTCTGGTCGTCCTCCGTCTCCAGCACAAGCTCGGGGACCAGCGTGGGCCTGCCGTCAGGTCCCAGGGCGACAATTGTGAGATACGATGACCCTGTGTGCCGACTCTTCCCGGCTGAAGGCTCTTCCGCTTCGACCCGAATGCCAACCTCCATTGAGGTGTGCCAAACGGCGTTCACGTTGGCACTCAGCGTCACGAGGTCACCAATGTGCACAGGCGATAGGAAGTCCATCTTGTCGACGGATGCGGTGACCACATTGCACCTGGCATGCTTCATCGCGGCGACGTACGCTGCTTCGTCGACCATCTTCAGTATCGTACCGCCGAACACGTTGCCCGCGATGTTTGCATCCTGCGGCATCATGACTCTGGCAACAACCGTCTTGGATTCCGATACGCGTCTCTTTTTCCGTTTCATCTACTCACCTTGTTTCGCAAATCAAGAGCTGGGGGACCATGGCGGTGGCACCGGCGGTGTCGCGGGCTGTTCTGGGGCTGGCTGGCCAGGTCTCCTTCGTGTTAGTAGCACAGCCGTCAGAATCATGAGCGCGGCGGCGAGGACCGCGATGCCGACCATGACGAATAGTACAGTGTTCAAGGAAACAAGTCTGTAGTCCATCAATGTGAGGGAGAGAAAAGGCTGGGCATGCCCTTGGCCGAACGACTCGCGCTTGACGAAGTTCTGGACCTCCGAAGACCAGTAGTAGACTTCGTAACTACCCTCGTCTTCTCCCTGCGCGACGGTAGCGGTGATCCTGAGAGCCTTGAACTCGCCTGCAGAGGTGACGACCGTCTCGAGAGCAGAAGATGTCACGAATGAGATTGTCATCGTCTCATGGTCATGTGAGTTCAATAGGGTGCCCGTGGCGTTGCTGATCTCCGTTGTCGTCTCGACATTGACGGTCTCGAGCCAGGTATCTCCCAGTCCAGTGGTTCGAGGATCAAACGCGGACATCAGCGGCGGATCATAGAGTGATACAATTCCTCTCCGATCGTAGCTTGCGAATGTGTTCGAACCCACGCCCCAAGATGAGTTAGTCCACATTATCTCGTCTTCCTCCAAGATGGCCATGCCGTCTGTCGTCTCGTAGACGAATCCACCTAGTGCTGCCGAGACGACATGTGATGAGTCGAACCAGTCCAAACTCCCCCACAGACTGCCTTCGACGCTGTACACGTTGATGTCGTACTCGACATTGCCGACGATGAGGGAGTCACGGTCTTCGAAGTGATATGTTATTGTTCCGTTGGTCGGGACGCCGTCAATCTCCCACAGCGCATCATATGTCCAGAACTCCCCTGAGTCACGGCCGATCGCCGATGCTGGAGCAGACGCGAAAGCCAAGGCTATAGCCAAGGCGATCGTGGCAACCAGAATGACCATCCCTCTCGTTCTCATAACCGAACCCGCAAAGACCCCTGTCGCAATAGATGGGAATCGGCTATGCTGAGATATAGCTTTTCGATGGGGACCCGCAACGACACGAGCACCATGCTGGCTGGCATAGGCAACTATTTATTTCCAATCATAAAAAGTATTAAGACAGGCAAGTTGAATGCGCCCACAGTAGCCTTAGGACCAGCAGGCCCATGCGATGGGACTGGTCAATGCGCTAACGAGGGATGATCGACCATGCCAGAAGGACTATCGATGTGGGCGGAGAAGGTCTACAACGCGATGAAGACCGCGGGATTAGACAGCGAAGAGAAGATGGCGAACGCCGACAGGATCGTCGGGCTCGCGAAAGCTCCGAAGAACTTCGTTCTGCGAGCACTCGACGAACTCCAAGCAAAGGGCCTCGTGAAGCGTAGAGCTAGGGAAAAGGCTGCAGGCTACTATCTCCTGCAGAAACCGTGAGCCGTGTTACTCAACGAGTCTGGCCATTCCTAGGCTAGAAAAAGAGTTATTACATCGTACACTCTAACCCATGGCAAGTGGCTGAATGACAGAGGATTTCATCGTCACGCCGTACAAGGTCTCGGGCGAGGTCGACTACGACGCCTTGATAAAGCGGTTCGGGACGAAGCGCATAGACGAGCAGCTCTTGGCTAGACTGGCGAAGTACGGTCCCCTCCATCACATGCTTAGGAGGCAGATATTCTATTCGCAGAGAGACCTCGAGTGGCTCCTCGACGAGTACGACAAGGGGAACAGGTTCGTTCTCTACACAGGCCGCGGGCCTTCAGGACCGATACACCTCGGGCACCTGATGCCCTGGGCGTTCGCGAAGTACCTCCAGGACACTTTCAAGGTCAAGCTCTGGTTCCAGCTTACTGATGATGAGAAGTTCATGTTCTACGACCACCTCACCCTCGAAGACGCCAAGAAGTGGGGCTACGAGAACGCCTTGGACATCATAGCGCTCGGGTTCGACCCGAAGCTGACGAACATATTCCTCGATACCGAATACATCAAGACGATGTACCCCACAGCGATCAAGGCGGCCAAGAAGATCAACTTCTCCACGATCAAGGCCGTGTTCGGATTCGACAACTCGAACAACGTCGGGAGCATATTCTTCACAAGCATCCAGACGGTGCCGTGCTTCCTCGAGTCGATCGAGCAGAAGAGGAAGGTGCCGTGCCTCATCCCGTGCGGCATCGACCAGGACCCGCACTTCAGGATCACGAGAGACATCGCGGAAGGCCTTGACTACTACAAGCCAGCTCTGATACATGCGAAGCTGATGCCTTCCCTCCAGGGGCAGGACAAGATGTCCACTTCCACGGGCAACGACACGACCATCTTCACGACTGACGACAAGAAGACCGTCAAGAAGAAGATTGGGAACGCCTTCACTGGAGGCAGGGTGTCCATCGAAGAGCAGAGGAAGCTCGGGGGCGACCCGGAGATCTGCTCGGTGCACCAGTATGAGAACTACTTCTTCGAGCCGGACGACAAGAGACTCGCGCAGCTATACGCTGACTGCAGGGCAGGCAAGATACTGTGCGGCGAGTGCAAGGCCATCCTGACAGAGAAGGTCTGGAAGTTCCTCGAGGAGCACCAGAGGAAACGGGCGAAGGCGAAGGACGTCATCGAAGACTTCTTCGTGAGGGACTGAGCCGCTTGAAGTTGAGGGCCATCGCGTTTGTGAGGAACGGCGTCACCGAGACCCCCGAGGATTGGGACAAGGTGAAGTCCAAGCTGGTTTTCAAGGCCGATTATGTGAAGGGCCTGCACAAGCTCAGCCACTTCAGGCACATCTGGGTGATATTCGGCTTCCACAAGCAGCGTCAGACCGTCCTCGAGATCCACCCGCGCCATGACCCAACGGTTCCGCTCGTAGGGGTCTTTGCGAGCCGCTCACCAACGAGACCGAACAAGCTTGGGCTGGAGCTCGTAGAGCTCATCAGCGTAAGGAAGAACATCGTCACCGTCAAGGGTCTTGACGCGTTCGACGGAAGCCCTGTTTTCGACATCAAGCCGTACGAAGATGAGATCGACTACTAGACAGCCAGATGACTCCGGAAAAGTAGATAAACCGTTCGCCCGATGAGCCCTGCGCATGTCCGACAAGGACGTTGTGGACCAGCTCAGTTACTTCGAGAAGAAGGTTCTCAAGGCGCTGCACGAACTCAGGAGCGCTAGCCCAGAGGATGTTCAGCAAAGTAGTGGCCTGAGCCAAGTCGTCGAGGTGATGAACGCCTCCTCGTGGCTGCAGGCCAAAGGGTTGGTCAAGATAGACGAGACCATCACCAAAAGCTACTCGCTCAAGAACGCGCAGGTCGCCTCGAAGGTGCTTCCGGAAAGGATGGCGATTGAGATCCTGGTCAGGGACCATCACGGCAAGGGCTCTATGGCCGACCTGAAGCGCAGCGGGAAGCTGAAGGACGAGGAGATCTCCATAGCCCTCGGTTGGATCAGGAAGAAGGGCTGGGGCGAGGTCTCCAAGGACGGCAAGGAGACCCTTATCACGGTCACAGAGAATGGGAAGAAGGCGCTCCAAGGCAAGGGCGAGGACGAACTAACGATCGAAAGGCTCGCGAAGGGCGTGCTCTCGGAGAAGGAGATGAGCAAGGAAGTCCTCGACCAGCTCAAGTCGCGCAAGGACATCGTCGTCGAAAGGCATGTCGCATCGAGGACAGTCTCGTTGACCAAGGACGGCGAGAGGATCGCCGCGCTCGACATCAAGATCAAGGAGGAGGTCGCGCAGCTGACGCCCGAGCTCATCCAGACAGGCAGGTGGAAGGATGTGGAAGTCAGGAAGTACGACGTGAAGGCCTTCGCACCGTCCGTCCATGGAGGCAGGAACCACCCGATGACGATGCTGATCGAGCGGGTGCGCAAGGTGTTCCTCAACATGGGCTTCAAGGAGATCACAGGCGGCTATGTCGAGAGCGCGTTCTGGAACATGGACGTGCTATTTACCGCGCAAGACCACCCTGCGAGGGAGATGCAGGACACGTTCTACATCCAGGACCCCGAGAGGCTCGACCTGTCGAAGGACAACGAGTTGATCGAGAAAGTGAAGCAGGTTCACGAGAACGGCTGGAAGACCGGCTCGCTCGGCTGGCGGTACAAGTGGAGCAGGGAGGAGGCGGAGAGGGCGCTGCTCAGGACGCATACGACCGTCAACACCATCAGGTACATCGCCGAGAACCCGAAGCCGCCATTCAAGGTCTTCTCGATAGGCAGGATATTCAGAAACGAGGCGATGGACTCGACGCATCTCCCGGAGTTCACACAGATCGAGGGCATCGTGTGCGAGGAGGGCGCCAACTTCGACATGCTCGTTGGCGTGCTCAAGGAGTTCTACAAACGGATGGGCATACCCAAGATCAGGGTCAGGCCAGGGTATTTCCCATACACTGAGCCTTCGATGGAAGTCGAGATCTACTGGAACGGCCAGTGGATGGAGCTGGGCGGCTCGGGCATCTTCAGGCCGGAGGTCACGGAGCCACTGGGCGTCCAGGAGCCGGTGCTCGCGTGGGGGTTGGGGCTCGAAAGGCTCGGAATGCTCATCTGGGGCCTGGACGACATAAGGGACATCTACGTCTCAGACATCGACTGGCTGAAGAAGACTCCGCAGATCTAGGGGCTCATCCTTTCTTGGACATGCCCTTCAGCTCTTCGTTGATCCGAGCCACGAGGTCGCGCGCATCTATTCCCTTGAAGAGCTCCTTGGATCCCCGAAGCATCTCCTTGGCACGTTCCCTATCGCCCTTCTCCTCCAGCAGGAGCCCGAACTCCATCATCCGCAGCCCGCGGCTCCTGTGAGCCTCCATCCCCTGGAGCGCCGCGAGGCTCTCAGCATAGTATTCCTCGCTCGATGCGAGGTTCCCCGTAGCGCGCTCGGCCATGCCCAGGTTGGCGTAGGCCGCTGACACCCCCAGCTTGTCGTTCAGCTCGGTGACAACCTCTAGTGCCTTGAAGCAATGCTCCTTTGCGAGCTCCGCCTGTCCGTTCTTGATGAGCACCTCGGCGAGCGACGTAAGCGCACAAGCCCTCGACCTCGGCTGTCCGGTCTCGTCCGCGAGTTTGACCGCGTTCTCCAGGTGCAGCCTCGCCTCGTCCATCCTGTTGAGGAAGGCGCTCGCGACACCCATGTTCAAGTAGACGTTTGTCAAATCGACCGGCCCGAACCCTGCGGCGCACTTCGAGAAGTGGTCTATCGCTTGCTCGTACATGCCCCTCCCGATGAAGATGTTGCCGAGCTCCAAGTGAGCTAGAAGCATCCCCTTGGAATCCATGGCTGCCATTGCGTCCTTGGCGCTCCGCTCCAGCAACTCCTGTGCCTTCGAATAGTTGCCGAGTTTGCCCTCGACGACCCCGAGCCCGCGGAGCGCCTTAGCTCTCTCGCACAGCAAATCGCGCGCGTGCTCGAGCGCGTCGGAGAAGAGCTTTGAGGCAGCCTCGAGCTCTCCCTTCTTGCTCTTGATCTCCCCCATCTCGACGAGCGCTTCCGCACGGTGCTTGCCCTCGGCCTCCGCTGAGACGCTCTCGAGGATTGACCATGCAGCGTCGTACTGCCCGACCAGGCTTGCGACGCGTGCCTTGAGGACAAAGACCGCGTGCTTGTACTTGGGCTTAGCTGGCTCGAAGAAGGATATCATCTCCCAGAGCTGCTGGACATTCCCCTTCCCGAGCAGCTCCTCTCCTGATCTCGAAATAAGCATCTCGGCCTCGAGGTGTCGGTTCGCGCGGACAAGGTGAAACAACCGCTCCTGCGCATCACCCTCCCTAAGATAGTAGTCGGCAGCGACGCTGTGCCACTTCGACCTCTCGTCTCGGGTCATGGAATTGTGGACGAACTCTCTCAAGGAGGCGTGGATCTCGAACTTGCCAGGGGAAACCTCCCTCAACATAGAGCCCTTCTTCGCGTGCTTGAGTTCCTTTGGAATAGCCTCCGATGGGAGCGGTTTCTGGAAGACGGAGGCGAACTGCAGCAGGGACTTCTCAGGTTCCGCGAGGTCGGAGTAGAACTTATCCTCGAAGAACTTTGAGACCTGATACCTCGCCTCAGTCGTTGTAGATGTCGTGACCATCTCCAGTGACAACGGGTGACCATGCGTCACCCTAACCAGCTCCTCGGCCGTGCTCCCCTCGATCCCCCTACTCCCTAGAAGCTGCAGGGCGGCCTTCTTGTCCAGTCCTCCGAGCTCCAGCTCCAGTATCTCCTTCCTTGCGACGACGTCGGTGTTGTCGTAGAACTCTGGCGCTGACTCCGATGTCACAATTATCTTCGCGGAGCCGCTGCTGTGTCTGAACATCTTGAGGAATTCCTGGAGGCTCTTCGAGCAGTCGGCGTCGTCGAACACGAAGGCGAAGCCGTTCTCCGTCAGCTCCTCGTTGAGCAGGTAGCTCAGCTCCCCGAGCTCCAGCTTTCCGGATGAGATGTACGAGGCAAGCTTCCGCGAGCCGTTGTCTGCGAAGAACTTGCCGAGCGCGTCGGCAACGGTCCTCGGAGCGTCCCATGACTTGGCGGCGTACCAGAACACCCTCTGGCCAGACATGTCAGAAGCGAGCTTGGCCGCCAGCGTCGTCTTGCCGATCCCGGGTATTCCCCTGATCGACAGCATCTTGATGGATGGGCTGGTGATTGCCTTGTTCGCCTCTGCCAGCTCCTTGTCTCGCCCGTAGAATTCCCTGACCGACGGGAGCGGGGTCGAGCGCTTCACCGACTTCGTCCTTGACGAGGTCAGTTCAGGTGAGACCTTAGATGGGTCGACCATCGGGGTGATGTCGTTGTCCTTGACGTACTGCAGCACCTTGGTCGACTTCGCCTTACCGTCCATCGTGAGGAAGTAGACCTTCCTCCGGGCCTTGCCCTTCCGGACGTGCATCAGCCTCTCCTCGATCACGCCCGTGGCCTTGAGCTTCTTGAGCTCTATTGCCGCATGTGCGCGGGAGATGGAACAGGCCTGCGAGATGCCGTCCTGCGTGATGTCGAAGGGCGCCTCGTACTTGTCCTCGTACTTGACGTAATTGCTCAAGTGGAAGAGGATCCTTTCCGAGACGGTCAGGTAGCCACCCATGCGACCGATTGAACCAGAATTCCATTATTTAAAGCCGAGCACCACATGCAATGGAAAAAAACGAGCTCATATGTGGACAAAGAAGAGCAGGAAGAATGCGGCAGCCACAAGACCCAGAATGACGACCCCGACCAAGAGGCTGCGTTTCTCGTCTTCCTCTTCCGCGGTAGATGCGATCCTCTGCTGTCTGCGCCGTGGGCCCTGCAACCCTGACTCCAACTCGGCAATCTGACCTTGTCTCACGATCCACCGAAGCGCCGCATCTGAAGTCATCGATTCTACCTGGACAGACAAAGGTTCGTCATCTCCGATAAACCTTCGCGCGGGTTCCCCGTTGCCTCAGGATCTCGCGGTCTTCTGTCCGGTCGCATCGGTCCGACCCTTCTCACTCACCAACACCAGCACGAGCGAGACGGTGAACAGCCCGAGGATGCCTGAGACTAGGAACGGCACCCAAGTGCCGTCGAAAGGTGCAGCGAGCCCGAGGTCCGTCCCGTGGAAGTAGTCCCAGAGCGAGCCGCCTACGATCGCGCCTATGACCGAGCCAAAATTGGACATCGTCTCGAGCATGCCTATCAGTCTCCCCCTCACGTCCTCCGGGACCGTGTCAGCCTGCAAAGCTCTCAATGCCGGGCTGGCAACCTGAAATGCCATGCTCCTCATCGCTAGGAATAGTATCACGAATGGAAGGATGCCGCCAAGCGGTATCAGGATCGTCCCGGTGAACGCCATGTACCCACCGAGAACGAACATCTTCTTCCTCCCAACCCTGTCCGCCGCCCGCCCTGACGGAAACGCAACTAGGGCTCCCAAGCCCATGGAGACGCCAATTATCAGGGGAATCGTATCACCGCCCAGCTCAGGGAACTTGAATAGCAGGAACAGCGCCATCAGGGGTCCGATGCTGGAGAAGGCGAACCCTTCCATCATCGCGTTAGCGTAAAGCACTCTTAGATTCCTCAGGCCCTGACGGTCCATCCCCGTGGGCCGCAAGAGTTCTGCGAAACTCAGCTTCTTCTCATGTCCTCGCGGCGCTCGGGCGTCAGTCACATACTTCCAGACGAACATTGCGCCAACGAGAGAGACCATGGCAGTGAAGTAGAACGGGAACCGGTAGCTGTTGCCCTCGGAGAGTCCGAGTACGTGCTTCGCTATGCCGAACAGAGCAGCGCCTGCGAACGGCCCGACCACCATGCCGAGGTTGGAGGCCATCACGATCTTGCCTAGCGATGAACCCCTGAGGTGTTGCGGGCAGGAGTCTATCACGAGCGCCTCGCTCACGGGCCAGACCATCGCGCTCGCGACGCCCTGCAATCCCCGCACGAATATGAGGCCCCACCATTCCTCAGGAAGGGTGAAGAGCACGGCGAGAATCGCGTACAAGAAGCTCCCAATCAGGATGAGCCTCTTCCTACCAACCCTGTCGGAGAGGTTTCCGAACGGTGCGGCGAGGAGCGCCCTGGTCATCATGAACGATGCGAACAGGATGCCCACTTGGATGCCGACCTCGGTCGTGCCACCCGCAAGGAATGTCAGGTAGAGCGGGAAGAGCGGCATTATCAGGCCGAAGCCCAGGCTGACAATGAAGTCAAGTGACGCAAGGTAGTTGACGTTCCTCCTTGCTTCCTTGTCGCTCAGCAGACAAGATGTCAAGCGCCTCTGCCTCGAGCCGGGCCCTCAGCCGAAAAGGTCGACACCGGCACGCATATTCTTCAGGATGATTGGCACCATGGATTTGTTCGTAGCCCTCATACCACAGTCGGGGTGCACGTAGGCGATGTTCTCGCGGCCGACCTTGGTTGACATCTCCTTCAGCTTGGCTGCCACGGCCTGGGGGGTGTCGACATCCTCCGCCTTCATCGGCGTGACCGAGATGCATCCAACCCCGAGCTTCTTGCCGTTGTCCTCGAAGGCTTTCTTGCTCACGTGGTCGCTATTGCTCCTCTCGACCTTGCCGGCGAAGGCGAAGCTGAGGACGGAGACGTTGTCGAGCTTCACCAGGTGGTCGATCACGCCGACTTTGCCTACGGGACCACAAGCATGCACGCTCACCATCTCCCGCGGTAAGCCCTCGGCGATGAAATCGAGTATCTTCACGCGGTCCGCAATGTCCTTGAATCCCTGCGACAGGAACGGCTCGTCGAGCTGCACATATGCCCCGCGGTCGGTCAGCGCCCTCGCGATGGGCGCAAGAGCCCCCGCGAGGTCTTCGTACAACGCGAAGTCCATGATGCTCCTGTAATGCGACTTGATCTTGCGCGAGCCGCAGGTCATGCCGAGAGTCGTCGGGCCGGTAATAGCGACCTTGATCTTCAGGTCTGGGAACATCGACCGGATGAATATGAGGTCCTGGACCTTGGAGAAGCTCTCGGCGGAATTCGCGAGCCCAACCTTGCCAGTGACCATTGGCGCGCCGCCCTCGATCCCCAATCCGTTGAACGACTCCGCGAAGTATGAGACCATGTCGGTCCTCTGCTCGCCGTCGGACAGGATGTCGAGCCGGTGCCCTAGCTGGAACTTGATCGCCTCGCCTATCGATTCGCGCAGGTCGTCCTTGAACCTGAACAGGCTGCCGATCGTCGTCGTAAGTGGTGGAGCCATCTCGTCTTTGGAGAACCCTGGTAGGGTTATAAGCCTTTTCGGGCCTTCGTCCAATCGGAAAAGAGTTATTGCCAGCAAGCCCGGTATGGGTCGCGTGAGACTGATAGTCACATCTTCTGAGGATCCCGCCTCCATGAACATAAGGGCGAGACTGCTCGAGGTGCCTGGCTGGACGGAGAGGGGTTCCTTCGAGAGTCATCCTGTTTTCGCGAAAGACGACTTTCGGATGATCCTTGTGGACAGGATCCACCTGGACGAGGACCATGTCGATGACCGTACAGCTGCGGCTCTCGGCGATCATGTCGATGTTGTCATATTCGCGTCTAGGCATAGAGCGGAATCGCGGATACCGACGCTCTCGGTCCATCCCATCGGCAACTTCTCCACCGCTGATTTCGGCGGAAGGCCAGGGACGCTCTGCAGGTCATCCCCACACTTCATGACATCCGCACTCAGGAACCTCGCATCGAACGCGAAGGGGCTCGAATTCAACGTCTCCTTCGAAACGACCCATCACGGGCCGAGCGTGAACGCTCCCGCGTTCTACATCGAGATTGGCAGCTACGAAGAGCTCTGGGGAAGGGAGGACGCCGCAGAGGCGATCGCGAAGTCGATCTTGGAAATCAAGGACGATAGCTACCCGACGGTCGTCTGCATCGGCGGGGGACATTATGCACCGCGATTCACGGAGGTCGCACTAGCCAGGAAGGTAGCTATAGGTCACATGGCAGCGAACTACGCCTTGGATGCGCTCGATGCAGAGATGATCGGACAGATGACGAGCAAGAGTGAAGCCGCGAAGAAGGTCTACTTTCACAAGAAGGGCATGCCAAAGCCTGCCTACAGGCAACTGCGAGAGAGATTCGCTTCATATGGGCTCGACGAGATAAGCAGCGAGGACCTCGAACCGATCTGAATGTCTAACCGACATTCGTGCCCTTGAATGGCTTGCCCTCGAGTGCAGCCATCAGGTTCGGCAGGTCTTTTCCATCCACGATCGACAGCACGATCTTCGACCGCTCAAGGACACTGGCGCCGACAGGGTCGAAGATATTGCTCGGTCCCGCGCCTGAAGGCGTCTTCCCTACGAGCTCGACTAGCTCTTTGTGAGTCATCTTCGGGATGCGCTTCGCCCCCGGGTCCTTCTTCGGGTCGGCCGTGTAAGCGCCGTCGACCGATGTGGCATTGATGAGCCTCTTAGCCTTCACGCGCTCCGCAAGCAGTGCAGAAACGCCATCGGTAGTGATTCCCGGGCTCACGCCGCCCATCACGACTATCGCGTGGTTCTTCGAAGCATGCAACGCCTCGTCGTAATCCTTCGGCGGCTCGTGGCACGCGTGTTCTCCCAACGCGGTGATCAGCAGGCGGGCGTTGAGCCTAGTGACAGCGATGCCCATCTCGTCCAAGAAGCTCTCGTCCGCCCCGAGGCTCCTTCCCGCCGTGATGTAGTACCTTGCGATCCTCCCGCCACCCGTGACGACATAAAGCTTGTAGCTAGATGAGAGACCGATCAGAATCTTCGCAAGCTTTCTCATATAGGTCGTGTCGGGCTCGACCTGTATCAGGACCGAGCCACCCAGCGAAAGAACTACGGATTCCACCGTCGTCAACCTTTATAATGGCGAAGACTCTAACCCGTACAAATAGCTTCGGACGCTGTTCCAGATGACCGAGCTGACAGACCTACAGAAGTACGAGTTCCGCAGAAGCCTCGAGGAGGTTAGGAAGCTCTCGGGGAGAGGCACGGAACTGATCTCGCTCTACGTCCCCCCGTCGAAGCAGATCTCTGACGTTTCGAACTACCTCCGTAGTGAATACTCTCAATCCTCGAACATAAAGTCCGCGAGCACGCGCAAGAACGTGCAGGGGGCGATATCGTCCATCCTGTCGCGTCTGAAGAACTTCAAGCAGCCGCCAGAGAACGGGCTCGTTTTCTTCGTAGGTCACAGGTCGATAGGCGCTGACCAAACGGACATGGTGCAGTTCGTCCTCGAACCGCCGGAGCCGGTCCCGACATTCATCTACCGCTGCGACAGCCAGTTCTTCACGGCGCCCATCGAGGGAATGCTCGAGACGAAGGAGAAGTACGGGCTCATCGTGATCGACAGGAGCGAGGCGACGATCGGGGTCCTGAACGGGAAGAGAATCGTCCCGATCAAGAACATGCAGTCCCTGGTGCCGAGCAAGCACGGGCGAGGCGGCCAATCGGCTCGCAGGTTCGAGCGGCTGATAGAGATCGCGGCACACGAGTACTACAAGAAGGTCGCGGACGTGGCCAACGAGGCGTTCCTTTCAGAGAAGGACGTGAAAGGCATCCTGGTTGGCGGACCTGGGCCGACCAAGGAATACTTCGTCAAGAGCGAGTACCTGCACTACGAACTCCAGAAGAAGATCATAGACACTTTCGACGTCGGCTACACCGACGAGTACGGCCTCAAGGAGCTGGTTGAGAAGGCCAGGGAGGCTCTGAAGGACCTCGACCTGATGAGGGAGAAGGACATAATGCAGCGCCTGTTTGAGGAGATCCGGAAGCCTGACGGTGGCCTCTCTGTCTACGGTGAGGATCACGTAAAGAACGCTCTGCTCATAGGCGCGGTCGATATTCTCATAATCTCCGAAGACCTGAGGAGGGTCAAGCTGAGCCTGACCTGCCCCGCATGCGGCGCGAAGAAGGACGCGATGGCCAAGGACTCGACTGAGGACATCAAGTGCGACAAGTGCGGAGCGATCATGAAGGTGGACGAGGTGGACGACCTCGTGGGCGACCTTCACAAGCTCGCGGAAGCGAACAACACTAAGGTGGATTTCGTGTCCGGTGAGTCCGAAGAGGGCGGTCTCCTGATGAAAGCCTTCGGGGGCGTCGCTGGAATATTGAGATTCCGGGTGAACTGATAGGATGGCCGAAGACGCGTATGACAACGCTAAGAGGGAAATCGAAGCCGCAGTGCGCGCGGCGCTGAAGGAGCTCGGGGCAGATGCACCAGTCGTGCTCGAGAAGGCCCCCGAGGGCATGGGTGACATTGCCTTCCCTTGCTTCCCGCTCTCGAAGAAGCTCAAGAAAGCCCCTGATGCGATCGCGAAGGACCTCGCTTCCAAGATCAAGCCGCGCGGCATGATCGAGAAGGCTGAGACCAAAGGTGGCTACGTGAACTTCACAATCACATTCGACAAACTGGCACAAGGGACGCTCGATGTTGCGCTCAGAAAGAAGAAGGGTTTTGGCACACCTGACCAGAAGAAGGGTGTGAAGGCACTTGTTGAACACACGAGCGTCAACCCCACGGGTCCGATCCACGTCGGCAGGGCCAGGAACCCGATCATAGGCGACACCATCGCGCGAATATTGCGCCACGCTGGCTATGACGTGGCCACGGAGTTCTACGTGAACGATGTCGGACGGCAGGTCGTCATGATGACCTGGGGCGTCAAGCACCTGAAGCTTGAGAAGGAGCCTGAGAAAGAGAAGGACGACTACAGATACGTCCTCTACTACCAGCAGGCCAATGCGAAGATCGAGCAGGATGAGGCGGCGCTCAAGGAGGTCGACGCGATGCTCTACAAGCTCGAGCATGGCGACCCCGATACCGTCAAGCTGGCCAGAGAGGTCTGCGAGAAGGTCCTCTCGGCCATCATGGCGACGCTCAACAGGATAAACATCTACATCGACAGCTTCGCCTGGGAATCGAAGTTCGTCGCTGACCGCAGCGTTGAGCGGATCATAGCCAAGCTCAAGGAGTCTCAGCACTGCGTCGAGGAGGATGGCGCATACCACCTCGAGCTCGAGAGCTTCGGCATCACAGGGAGGGAGACCAAATGGGTCTTCACGCGTTCCGACGGCACATCCGTCTACACCACCAGAGACCTCGCCTATCACATGGACAAGTTCACGAGGGCCGACATCGCAATCAACATACTCGGGGAGGATCACAAGCTCGCCATGCAGCAGCTCGCGGCAGCCCTATCCATAATGGGCGTGAAGAAGAAGCCCGAGATCGTGTACTACGCCTTCGTCTCGCTCCCTGAGGGCAAGATGTCCACGAGGAAGGGCAGGGCGGTCTTCATGGACGACCTGATCGACGAGGCCATCGAACGCGCATATGAGGAGGTCAGGAAACGCAGGACAGACCTGCCCGAGGAGAGGATGCGCGAGATCGCTAGGATAGTCGGCATCGGGGCGCTCAGGTACAATATCGCCAGGGTACAGGCTGAGAAGCAGATAGTGTTCAAGTGGGAGGACGCTCTCAACTTCGAGGGTTCAAGTGCTCCGTTTGTGCAATATGCGCACGCGCGCGCGTGCTCCATACTCGAGAAGGCGGGCGATTGGAGCCATAAGTTCGATGCGAAGCACTTCACGAGTGACTACGAGAAGCAGCTCGTCAAGACGATCGCGAGTTTCCCGGCTGTGATCGAGGATTGCGCGGAGAACAGGAGGGCACATGTCCTCGCGGTCTACGTCCAGGACTTGGCCGCGCAATTCAACCAGTTCTACCGGTTCATCCCTGTCCTAAAGGCCGAGGGCGGTGCAAGGGATGCTCGGCTCGCACTGGTCGAGGCGAGCATGTGGACGCTCAAGAACGCCTTGAACTGCCTGGGGCTCGAAGCTCCGTCAGAGATGTAGTCTCAGAACTTGAGATTCCACTCGTCTCGGGAATATCTTTCCCTGACGAGCCTTCGGACGATTCCTTTCTCGAACACTGTCAATCTGCCGCTTCTCAGCTCCGCGGTGAGGATGGAGCTGATCTCCCGCGCGAGCCTGTCCTTCACTGCATCAATTCCGGGTGTTCTGCCCAATAGCTTTGTCAGAGTGGTCATCCGGTCGGAAGGACGAGCAATGGACGGGCTCTTCGACCTGTCCAACTTCAGGATGGCGTCGACTGCAACGAGGTCGGTGTCGACGACCACTGTCCCGTGCTGGAGGAGCGAACCTTTCCTCCTGAGCTGCGCATTGCCTGATATCTTCCTGCCGCCCACCTCCACGTCGTTCATGGGTCGATAGATCGCGTCCACGCCGAATGAGCCGATAGCGCGCGCGATGGCGGTGCAGACCTGCTTGAAGGACTCGGCCCTGTCTTTGGGCAGCTCATCCTCGCTCACCACGAGTCCATAGATCAGCTGTCCCCGGTCAGTGTATATCGAGCTCCCGCCGGATTTCCGGCGCACGATCGCCACGCCCCTGCGCCTGCACTCGTCGAGGTCCAATGACTCGGATATCTTCTGGAAGTAGCCCACGGAGACCGTCGGTGACTTGCGGATGTAGAAGTGGAGCGTGTCCGGCGCTTTGCGCGCTATATGAGCTTCGAGGATTGCCTCGTCAAGGGCTACAGATTCGGCTGAATCGACGAAGCCGCTGTCCAGTAGTCGCAACTGCTTCGGCATCGGAGCTGACCAGAAAGATGAATGAAAAGTGTAGTTAAGAGGTTTGTCAGTGTTTGGGGCTGCGCTATAGCTCTTCCTCGCCGCCCTTCTGCTCCTTCTTCTCGCGCCTCGGGCCCTTCTTCTCGCGCTTGGACCAGCGGCCCCTCAGGTAGAGCAACAGCGGTACGAGGATGATCACCGCGGCGACGCCACCCCACAGGGCGACCTTCTTCCAGCCAGCCTCGTTGACCTTGAGCGCCTTATCGCCGCTCATCAGGTACTGGTGCTCCTGGAGCTGTTCGCTGCTAGTGACGTTCACCTTGATGGTGTACGTGCCCTTCGCGCCTGGGCTCCACGAGAACTTCGCCTGGACCTGCTGGCCCGGCTGGACCAGGGTCACGGCGGTCCCGTTGAGCGTGATGTCCGTTGAGGTCCCGATGACCTTCTCGGTCCCCGAGGCAGTCTCATAGTAGAACGTCAAGGTGATCTGCGTCGCGTTCGCGCTGCCGGTGTTCGTCATGTTGACGTATATCCAGCCCGACTTGCCCTCGGTGAAGACCTCGGGGTCGAAGTAGACCGTGTCGATCCTCATGTTCGGCCTCGGCCCGGAGACGATCTGCACGTTCTTGGCCTGCGCCTGGTAGTTGTCTGACTTGTCAGTCACGTTGAGGCGGACGATGTACGAGCCGACCTTGGTGTAGTTGTGGGTCACGTTCCATGCGCCCGCGGCTCCCGTACCGTTCGTCCAGTTGCCGTCTCCGAAGTCCCACGAGAAGTACAGGTTGTCCCTTACGTCGACGTTGTCCGTGGTGTCGTTGGCGTCGAAGTGGACGAGTGTGCTCTCGACGAGCGTACTGCCCCATGTCTCGTTCTTCGCAGTGAACGACACGAGCGGGGCGGAAGTATCGTTGACCCTAATCGTCATCGTCGTGTTGGCCCAGTGGCCCACGACGTCCGTAACGTTGAGCACGAGAGTGTACGGCCCGGAGCGCTCGTAGGAGTGGGACACGTTCTTCTCGTTCGCGCTCCAGAGCACCCAGCTGGACACGTTGCCGTCGCCGTATTCGACCTCGTAGTGGTGTATCAGACCGAGGCCGTCGCCGGCTGCGAAAGCGTCGTCGGCTGAGAGAGTGCCGTTGAACCAGACGACCTGTCTCTGGTCGATCGCGATCGAGTTGTCCGTCGTGTTGACCGTCACGTTCCTTACGGATATGTCAGGTCTTGGCTTCTGGTTGTCGCAGTATACGACCACTTCGCTCCAGTTGACGAGCCCCGCCATGTCCGTGACCGTCAGATTGACAGTTCGCGCGGCCGAGGCGGCAGCGTACGTGTGCGGCCAGGTTGTGTTCGTGGTATTCACCGTGCCTGAACCGTCCCCGAAATTCCATGTGTATGTCAGGGGGTTCCCATTCGGATCGGACGAGCCGCTCACGGTCAGGTTGGTCTCGTTGCCGACCGACACATAGTACCTGGTGACATTAAGATCTTCGTAGACCGCGTACGCATATGGTTGGCCGGTCACGAATCCTGCCTTTGCGATTGGCCTCACGGACAGCTCGAGCCATAGCTCGACGACCTCCTGCCCTCCGCCCGTGACCTTAGATGGATCCACGAGCACGCTCAGGTAGCCTGTGGTATTGACCCTGGTCGTGCTGGAGTTGTGTGTGAGTTCGTAGTCAGTGTCCGGGGCAATCGCGTAACTGTAGTTGACCAGGTCGGTGTCGTACTTCGCAGTCAGGTTGGCCACGTACTTCGGTGCGCCCACATCGATTGCCGTGTGCGCGGTGTACTGGCACGAGTAGGTGTAGTTCACCCCGTCAGTGCTCGCCACAGAACCAGCCGCGAGATCCATGCTGAAACCTGTGGTCGTCAGGGCGGACACGAAGACCGTGTCGTTCACGAGCACGAGCCCATTGCTTGACACGTACTGCGTCCCGTAGTTGTTGACCTTCGCGTAGAACGCGCTGACCTCTCCGACGCTGAGTACGCCGTTCCCGTCGCCGAGTGCGATGTCGACCTGCATCCTCAGGCTGCCCATGTCGTTGTACATGAGGCCTGGGTATGCGTTGTCGTATGCCCAGGTCGTGTTGACGTTCAGGGAGAACGAGCCGTAGTCGGCCCCGAAGGCGATGGAGACCAGCTCCGTGCGCTGTGTCTGCGGCGGGAGGTTCGGGATCGTCAGGGCCACTGACGAGCCTGCGACCGTCACTGCCTGCATGTAGGCGTTGGCGCCGGGGGCGTCCACGACGAGGTTGTAGTTGCCGTTGACCGCGTCAAACGTGACGAAGCTACCGTAGCTCTTCAGAACCCTCTTTAGCGGGTGCGTCGCCGGGTTCGTGTTGACGAGGTATGACACCGCATCGATCGCCGGGCGTCCGTTGGAATAGATCGCGAAGCCTGACACCTGGTAGGATGCTCCGAGGCTGATCGTGGTCACGTTGTTAGCGTTCACGAGCACCGGCTCGATGTACGTCACGAAGGACGGCTTGATGATCACGAGCTCGAAGTCTCCCATGACGGACGTATTGAACATCCTCAGGGACACGAATCCAGTCGGGTCAGTGAGTCCATAGGTCACGAACTCCTTGGCCGTCGGGCTGTAGAAGCCGACCTTGGCCCAGTAGAGCGGGCTGCTGTCGGCGGAGTTCCTGACGGTGATGTTCCACTCGTTCGTCTTGTACGGGAACGCCTGAAGGTTGATGGGCGGGTTGACGGTGTAGTCGTTGAACCCGTCGAACCTGAATTCGGTCACGCCGAGCCGGTCGTAGTAGTCATTGTGAACGACATCCACCCGGTAATAACCCGGAGGCGCGTTGGTGACGACGTACGAGTTGGTCTGGAAAACCGCAGCCATCACGGCTCCCGAGTGCACGTTGGTGAGGTTGACCCACGCGTTAGGTACCGCAATTCCGCCACATCCAACGGGCACATAGATGTTCTTCCCAGTCGGTGTCTGCCCCACGTTGCCCACAGGGAAGACGACCAGAGCTGTCAGTGCCATCATAAGCACCATGAAGCCTGCTGATAGCTTGCTCATTCTATTGCACTTCATTCGATTTCCCTCCCCTCTCTACGAAGTCTGAACCAAAGACCCCCTTTGAGAAAAGGTATTCCGGCGAATAGATTGCCCCTTTATAAGCTTTGGGCATAGGCGCTGAGCACGAGTGGACATGCCAGTATTGCACGTCCGGGCTGTCTTTCGAGCGCGCTCAGGTGACGATCTTCTTCACCTGTCCGGTCTCGATCGCCCTGCGGACCTCGACCGCCAGACGCCTTCCGGTGCTCATGTTTGTGCGCCAGGTAGTGTTGCCGTACGGATGTCCTACCCACATGTGCACGTTCGTCCCGCCCCCTACCCTGGGGGCGACATCGTAGATATGGAATTTGAGGTCCTTGTCCACGCAGGTTTGGAGGCAGAAGGGGCCTATGATGCCTGGCGGATAGTGCTCCCGTGCCGCGTTCACATACTTCTCCGCGAGGTCGAACGCGCCCTCGATCAGGGACTCCCTCATCGTGGCCGAGTTGTGCCCGCAGACTGTGTACTCGGGCGTCATCTGGGCTCCCTCGAGAGTGATTTGCTGCGCCGCCGGAAGCCGCACATGCCCGTCGAGGGATGTCTCGAACCGCCAATCGACTCCGAGCAGCTCGATCCTCTCCATCTTGGACTCGAGCGGTGAATAGAAGAAGTCGAGGTTGAACACGGGACCTATCACGTATTGTTCTATCCTCGCGGTCGCAAGGTCCTCCTTCGAGATGACGTTGTTGAACAACAGATCCCTGGACTTCTTCCGGTACTCCTGGTATGATGCTGCCGTGAAGAACCCGCGCTCCAGCTTCTTGACCTTGTGGTGAAGCTTCACGATCACGAGCCCGTCGATGTCCTTTGGGTCCTCGATGCGTTTTGGGAACGGCAGCCCGGCCTTCTGGAGGAGCCAGTAATAGTCCTTCTCCTCGCCCCGCTCCTCGCTCCTGAGCAGTGCGCGCGAGCCGACCAACGGCACTGCGAAGTCGTCCTCGATCTCCTTGAGGTCGATGTACGACGTGAATGACCTGTTGGGCACGAAGAGCACGTTCTCCTTCCTGAGCCGTTCCTGGTACTCGGGCGTCATCATCTCCTTGAACTTCTTGAGCGTCCAGCACTCGTCCACCATGCCTCTGAGCACCTTGCCGTTCGGGTCCCGCTGGCACCTGAAGTACTTGGCATAGGTCTTCTCCCTGCCCTCCTGGCATATGCCCACCGTGCGGAAACCCTCCTCGACAGCGCCATCGCAAACATCGAGTGCCGAGTGGGACGCGACCATCCCTATCTTCGCCTTCTTCAGATTGTACCTTTCAACGGCTTGGAAAATCCTCTCCCTGTCGATCACTTCGCTGCCCCCATAGAGCGGATAACAGGCTCGCTCAGAGGAACGGATTCGTCGTATATTACCTTGATTACCTGCTGTCCGGTGGAGTCAGCGCGACCTCGTCGAGCCTTATGCTAAGCTGGGAGTACGTGACGCTGAACCCGAACTTCTCGTAGAGCCTCTTCGCCCTCGGATAGCTCGTGTGCAGGTACACAGACGAGACTCTCCCGGCGAGCGCCGTAAGGGAAGCTCGCATCAGCTCAACCCCGAGGCCTTCACCCTGCCGCCCAGGCGTGACGTATATGTCGAATATGAGTCCAGAATCACCCTCGAACCGCACGATCGCGAACCCACCGTCGACTGCGAAGAACTCGTAGTTGCCTGCCAATCGGTAACGTCTCAGCCGGAACATGGACTGCACAAGCGACTCGTCATAGTACTCTGAGAACAGTCGTAGCATAGCCTTCCTGTTGCTGCTTGAGAGCGAGGGGACTTTGTGATCGTACGGTTTTGGCCGGTCGAGCACCATGCGGTACATCGCAATCGGATCGTACTTCCTCACGAACCTGCCGAGGTCGGTCGAAAACACCGCCCAGGACTTCTTCGAGGTGACGAGGAACCGGACAAGACAGTCGGCCGCCTCCGACATGTCCTCAGTGGTCTCTGCCACCAGCAACCCTTGCCGGCGCGCGCCCTCTGACACGACCCTGGCAGTGTCGCCATCGTCGGTGTAGAATGCCCATGCCTTCCTCTCTCCTATGACCATGCTTATCCCTGACATCTGAGAGGTGTTCGAGATGTCCGGCTTCCCTCCGTTCGAATCGATCAGCCTCTCATCGATTGGGAGGTCATAGGTGGTCACCATCGAGCAGTTCCTGTCCAAGGTCCGGGGGACTGCGTTCCCGATCGTCCAGCCAAGAGGGGCAAGGGTTCTCTGGACTAATCGTTTCTTCGAGTCCTGAAGCAGTATTCGTGAGCATCCTGACCGCCCGAGCTCGTCGCTGAGCTTCTTCGCCATCTCGGGCGAAGGTTTCAGGTTCCTCGGGGAGAAGCGGAGGTACGCCCTCGCGACGCCTTCCCGGAGCGGCACCAGCTCGAGGGAGAGAGCGCCCTCAGGACCCTTGACCAGCAGTACCCGGTCCCTTTCCAGGCTCTCCTCGGCCAGCGTGTTCCCAGACCCGTCAGAAGAAATAGAAGCCAACGTTGTAGTCCTTGGCGCACTTCGCCATTGCCTCGAGCCTGTTCAGCGTGCCCTCGATTCTCCGCACGATCATCTTACCTTCCGCCGGGGACTTCTCGCGCAACACCTTGACCTCTTCCAGGAGCTTGTCAGCGTCCTTCGATGTGAAGATCCTCTTCTGCTCAGCCGCTTCGTTCACCTTCGAAAGGATCGACAGGCCGTGCTTCTTGGCCAGCTCGGGCACGGGAGACCCTGACGGCCCGAAGTTGCCCACGCAGCCCTTCTTGTTGTCCCAGGAGAGGCCGCACTTGCCGCAGGTCGAGTACATCTCGTCGAACTCTAGCAGGTCCCACTCTGTCACGGTGTTCTCCTTCTTCGCAGAGCCGATCACGTCCTTCTTCGCTTCTGCAGGGACCTTCTCCAAGAGTACCCACTTGGTCTTGACCTCCTTGACGAAGGGAACGAGCGCCTTCTGGTCCACTGGATCCTTGATCTTCTCGAGGTACAGCTCGTCGCCCTCGACCTTGATTCTCGCCTTCTTGATGATCGCGTCGAGCTTCTCCTTGCCGATCTTCTCGGCCGCCACTTTCAGGTCCACAATCCGCTCTACCTCGACGTACTTCTCCCACCTGCCCGGTTCCTCCAGGAACACCTTGACAGGTGAGAGCTTCTTCCCCTTGCACAATGCCTTGTCCGATTCGAGCTCTGTGATTGCCATGTTGAGGCCCATCTGTTCACCACCTGATTTCATGCGGGAGATTGGTCGCAGGAGTAATAGTTTTCGCACACATGCACGCGAGCGCGCTCGGAAATACGTTTAAATGCGATTACCTCCAATGATACAGTAAGTTAATGTAGTGATTTCCATTCCCGGTGGATCAGAGCTGACGGAGACTACTTCGGCAAGCGCAGGAGGAGGGCAGATGACCAGAGCGAGCATGAGCGTGTTGTCCAAGAGCGACATCGAGCAGGTCCACGAGACGTCCCTTAGGATTCTCTCTGAGGTCGGCGTGAAGATCGATAGTCCTTCGGTGCTCAAGATGCTCGCCGATGCGGGCGCGAAAACGAATCCGAAAAGGCAGCTGGTGTTCCTCGAAGAGCGGATGGTCACCGGCGCGCTCAAGGTCGCACCGAGGAAAGTCAAGATCTGCTCAAGAGGCGGGAAGGACTATGAGATACCCCAGGAGGGCCTGCAGCTCATCTCAATAGAAGGACAGCCCGCAGCGATGTTCGATATCCGCACCGGCAAGAAGAGGCCCTCGACCCTGAAGGACGTGATAGATCTCGTGATCATCGCGGACGCATTGCCGGAAGTCGACTTCGTATGGCCTCCGGTCGGCGCGACCGACATGCCCTCCGACAGATCATCCTACTTCGAGTTCATCGCGTCGATTGCATACACATCGAAGCACATCCAGCACGGGGCGGCCACTGCAAAAGAAGCGAACTTCCAGATCGAAGTTGCATCGGCAATCCTCGGTTCGAAGGAGGCGCTCGCCAAGAGGCCGATATTCTCTGATGTCGTGACACCGATCTCGCCCCTGCGATACGACGAAGGGGAAGCTGAGGCGATGGTCACTTTGGCCAAAGCCAGCATACCAGTCGTCCAGCTTTCGATGGGCATCGCGGCTTCGGTCACGCCTGTCTCGATAGCAGGAACCCTCGCAGTCGTGAATGCGGAAAACCTCTGTGGGTTGACCATCTCCCAGACTGCAAAGACCGGTGCGCCTTCGATATACTCTTCATTCTCAGGCGTCTCGGACCTCAAGTCCGGCGTGTTCCTGTGCGGCACCCCGGAAGGCATCCTCATGGACTCCGCAGCGATAGAGATGGCGAGACACTATGGCCTGCCATCATGCGCTGGTGGGCCCGGGAACGCCTCAAGGACTACATCGATCGAAGGGGGATATCAGTCAGCGATGACCGCGATGGCCTCGATCCTGACTGGCTCCGACCTCGTGGTCGGCCTCGGGGGACTGGACCGCTCCAGCATGTTCTGCACTGAGAAGCTCATCATGGATGCCGAGATGTGGCGATGGCTGGAACGCCTCAAAGCCGGAGTGGAAGTCGACGGAGGAACGCTCGCCTTAGACGCAGTCAAGAGGCAGGGCCCGAGCGGCAATTTCCTCTCGGACCCGCACACGCTGAAGTACATGCGGAAGGAGCTCATGATCCCGCAGGTCACTGGCTATCACATGCCTGGGGAGCCTGACCATTCCAAGGACGATCTCATCGAGTTCGCGAAGAAGAGGACGAAGGAGATATTGTCAACATACAAGCCGCCGCTGCTCTCGAAGGACGTTGCCGCCCGAGTTGGCAAGGTGACCGAGAAGTACGGCATCGTACTCCCGGACGGCAGACAGATATTCCAGCACGCCTGATTCAGGTCAGAGTCTTCTCTTGAACAGCCTCTCGAGATCGGCGGGAGAGAGCACGATCATCGTCGGCCTGCCGTGCTCGCACGTGTAAGGGCTCTCCGTCTTAATCAGCTCCGATACGAGCTGCCTCATCTGTCCCTGCGAAAGCGGATCACCAGCCCTTATCGCCGTGTGGCACGCGACTCTCCAGATGACGTCCAGCCCCAGCTTCTTCTCAGGAGCCATCTTGGCGAGATCTCCGAGTATGTTCCTGAACGCAGACTCGCCTTGGGCCACGCCGAGCACAGTCGGAATCGACCTCATGGCGAACGAGCCCTTCCCAAACGGCTCGATCGCGAAGCCCGCACTCTCGATGACTTCACGGTTCTCCTCGAGGACTCGCTCCTCGGTGGAGGTGAGACGGACGACCAACGGAGTCAGGAGGGTCTGCGCTATCTCCTTGCCCGCGTCCAGAGCCTTCAAGACGGTCTCGTATACCACACGCTCGGACGCGGCGTGCTGATCGATCAGCAGCAAGTTGCCCTTCGATTCTGCAAGGATATAGGTGCTCATGATCTGGGCGAGCGGGATGATAAGGGGCTGCTCATCGCCTTTCGCCCCCTTCTCCGGTACTTCCAGGGCCGTCTGGACAGCCCGGACCATCTCAGTCGATGGAATTCCTGGTTCTGCCTTGAACGATTCTGAGAACTTCGTCAGGTCGTACTTGAAAGAGAGATCTGAGCGCTCGAGAGCGTTGTTCACGCAGTTGGTCACGACGTCTATGACACGCGATTCGTCATCGAACCTGACCTCGCGCTTCGTCGGATGGACGTTGACATCGACTTCGGAACCGTCGACGAACACCCGAATGACGCCCATGGGATACCTATCCTTCATCAGCTTGGAGCCATAGGCTCCAACAATCGTAGAGACCAGCTTGCCGCTCTTGACCGGCCTGTCGTTGACGAACAGCTTGAGGTCGGATGGCGAGGAGCGCGTATGCTCGAGTCTCGCGAGGAACGCTTCCACGCGAATGCCTTCAGCCTCGGCTTGGCCGAACATCATGTTCTCGGAGATCTTGGGACCGAAGGAGGCAACGAGAGAGCCTCTCATTCCTTCTGCGGGAACGTGAACGAGATCGGTCGCTCCATCTGACTGGAACATGTACGAGAGCCCGGGCCGACAGAGGACATAGTTGACGACGACCTCGCGGCAGTGTGCCAGCTCGACGTTCTTGCCCTTCATCGACTTCCTCCTAGCTGGCACGTTGAAGAAGAGGCCCTCAACGAACACCTCGGTGCCCCCTGGACATCCGATGGGTGCGATTGAGATGACCTTTCCGCTGTCGACTACCACTTCGCAGCCTTCCTTTGCGTGATGCTCCTTGGTCCTCAACCGGACCCTGGACACTGCGGCGACAGACGAGAGCGCCTCTCCGCGAAAGCCGTAGGAGATCAGTGTCTGAAGGTCATCGATCCCAGCGATCTTGCTCGTGGCGTGTCGTTCGAAGGCCATCCTTGCGTCCTCCGAGGACATCCCGCAACCGTCATCCCTGACGGATATCGACTTCCTGCCGCCCTCCTCGACCGCTATGGATATGGATGATGCACCAGCGTCTAGCGAGTTCTCGACTAGCTCCTTGACGACGGACGCTGGGCGTTCGACGACTTCGCCAGCGGCAATCTTGTTGATGGTGGCCTCGTCGAGAACCTTGATCCTATCCACTGCGCGAACCCCCGAGCTTCTTCTTCAGCTCGCTCAGCTTCACATACGCCTCCATAGGCGTTAGCTTCACGAGGTCGATCTTCTTCAGCTCCTCCTCGATGGTGGATTCCTTCTCCGGAGTGAGCAAGAGCGCCTGCTTGTGGACCTTTTTCCCGGCCTTGACCTCGAGGATGTTGTCCTCCTCGATCCCGCTCAGGACCTGCTCCGCCCTCGAGACGACATCGTGCGGCACACCTGCCAACTTGGCGACCTGGATCCCGTAGCTCTTGTTCGCCTTCCCTGGAACGACCTTTCGGAGGAACACGACCTCCGAGCCCTGCTCCTTCACGGCCATGCAGTAGTTCTTGACCCCCTCGAGGGAGTCGGAGAGTGCCGTGAGCTGGTGGTAGTGCGTCGCGAACAGCGTCTTCGCGCCCACCTTCGAGTGATCGTACAAGTACTCCGACACGGCCCACGCGATCGCGAGCCCGTCGAACGTGCTCGTCCCCCGACCAATCTCGTCTAGGAGTATCAGGCTCCTCTTTGAGGCGCTGTTGAGTATGTTCGCCAACTCGGTCATCTCGACCATGAATGTGGACTGTCCGCGCGAGAGGTCATCGAACGCACCGACGCGCGTGAAGATCCTGTCCACGAGCCCTATCTTCGCCTCGGACGCGGGAACGAACGATCCGGCCTGTGCCATGATCACTATGTCCGCAATCTGCCGCAGGTAGGTCGACTTACCCGCCATGTTCGGGCCTGTGAGAATCACCAACCTGTTCAGGTTGGTGTCTAGGTATGCGTCGTTGGGAACGAAGGAGCCGCGGAGCGCCTTCTCCACAACGGCGTGCCTGCCGTCCTTGATGATGATTGTGTCGGAGTCGTTTACCTCCGGCTTTGAATATCGGTTGAGCACAGCAGCTTCAGCGAACGAATTCAATACATCGATTGCCGCCAACGCGCGCGCAATCTCCCGGACTTTCTCGGCGTTCTTGGCGACCTCGTTTCTCACCTTCACGAACGCATCGTACTCGAGATCGCACGACCTCTCCTGGGCGGAGAGGATCGCGCGCTCCTTCTCCTTCAGCTCGGGCGTCACGAACCTCTCGCCGGTAGTGAGCGTCTGCTTCCGTTCGTAGTCGCTCGGGACATGCTTCGCATAGGATTTCGAGACCTCGATGTAGTATCCGAAGACGCTGTTGAACCCGACCTTCAGGCTCTTAATGCCGGTGCGCTTCTTCTCCGCTTCCTCGAGCCTGGCGATCCATTCCTGACCTTCCTTGGCAGCTGCCTTGAGTTCGTCAAGCTCGAGATCGTAACCGTCCTTGATCAGACCGCCCTCCTTGAGCGCAATTGGTGGGTCGTCAACGATCGCCTTCGATATCTGATCCGCCATGGCGCCGACGTCCGAGAGCTGGGCTGAAAGCTCGTTCAGGAGCGACGACTTCAGCTTGTCCAATGCTTGCTTTGTCTCCGGAACTGCGACCAGGGAGTTCTTGATGGCAATCAGGTCCCTCGCATTCGCGCTCCCGTAGCCGACCTTACCTATGAGCCTCTCGAGGTCGCGCACCTCATCGAAAGCATCTGCGAGCGAGTGCCTCGTGTGAGTGTTCGAGACCAGCTCCTCAACCGCGTCTGACCGCCTCCGGATCTCGCCCACACCCATCAGAGGCTCCATCAGCCATTTCTTGAGCAGCCTCGAGCCCATGGGAGTCAGGGTGTGATCCAGTAATGACACGAGTGTGAAGTCCTGACCTCCGTCCCTGATGTTCCTGACAACCTCGAGGTTCCTGAGCGTCGTCTGGTCAAGCACCAGCTTGTCGGAGGAGGAGAAGAACTTCGGGAGCGAGAGGAAACCGAGATCGCGCTTCTGCGTTGCCTCGAGATACCTCAGGATGGCGCCGGCACTCGAGATTGCCAGAGGCTTCTCCCCGAGACCCAGTCCCTCGATCGACTGCAACTTGAAATGCCGTCTTAGGAGCGATTCGGAGGCCTCCTTGAGGAACGCCATATCCTCGACCGATGTCATGGATGCACCAGCCGCCTTGAACTCCTCCGTCAGTTTCTTTGCTGCGAAGCTCTGCTGATAGAGGACTTCCTTGGGCATTCTCTGGGCGAACTCCGCCAGGACTCTCAGGTCGGAGTCCTCGCCGTCGATCTGAGTCACGAAGAACTCGCCCGTCGATATGTCCGCGAACGAGAGGCCGTAGCCGCTCTCTGACTGCGCGATCGCCATCAGGTAGTTGTTCGCCTTGCTGTCGAGTACGGTGCTCTCGAGGACGGTGCCCGGAGTGACGATCCTGACGACATCGCGGTCGACGAGTCCTTTCGCGTGTCTCGGGTCCTCGAGCTGCTCCGCGATGGCGACCTTGTAGCCTTTGGCTACAAGCTTCGGGAGATACGAATCAAGGGCGTGCCATGGGACGCCACAGAGAGGTATCCGTTCCTTCTTGCCCTTCTCCCTCGAAGTGAGAGTGATGTCGAGCTCCTTCGCTCCGATGATGGCATCCTCGCCGAACATCTCGTAGAAGTCGCCCATCCGATAGAGCAGGATGCAGTCCCTGTAGCTCTCCTTGATCCGGAAGTACTGCTCCATCATCGGCGTGGCTGCCCTGCCCACTGCCTTGCTCCCCCGACGGAAAAACGGGCCGTGTCGTATTTCAAACTATGGTCAGGTCGGAGGACGTATTCCAACGGCCACAGGTTCTTATTCGACCTCGAGATATGAGTCAGCCACAAGGGAGTGAGCCAATCAAGGAACTCGAACCTCTGCAGTTGTACACGGACGGGGCGTCTAGGGGCAACCCAGGCGTTGCGGCAGTCGCGTATGCGATATTCGATTCTACTGGCAACCTCTTGGAGAAGAACTCGAAGATCATAGGCATCCACACAAACAACGAGGCCGAGTACGAGGCGATGCTCTGGGGCCTGGAGATGATTATGGAGCGGAGGTGCGATTCCGCCATCGTGTTCTCGGACAGCGAGCTCATGGTCAAGCAGATCAACGGTGAATACCGAGTGCTCGATGAGAAACTGAGAAAATGCGCCACCAAGGTGGCCGTGAGCAAGAAACTGTTCGAATCGTTCGAGCTGCGGCACGTGAAGAGGGAGAACCCGAGGATTCAGCTCGTGGACGGCCTCGCGAACGAAGCCTTGGACAGACAATAAATGGAAAAGTAGCCCCGGGAGGATTCGAACCTCCGTCGCAAGATCTCTCCTTGCGAGAGCAATCCAGAGTCTCGCATGATTGACCGCTACACTACGGGGCTTCGGTGGCGGATAATGCTATTCCAGTTCGTGTATATAAGAAATTAGAGTTGACCAGGGGCTTCTGCCTGGGGAAGCTCACTTCCCTATCCAGTCGATGGCCTTGACCATCTGATCGAACACGCCGTCTATCCCTTTTGAGCCTTCGATGTCGACCAGCTTTCCCTTCGTCTTATAGTATTCGACTAGCGGCGCGGTCTGCTCTCGATACACGTTCAGGCGCCTCTTGACCGTCTCCTCCTTGTCATCATCCCTCTGGATAAGGGCGGAGCCGTCCTTGTTGCACACGCCGGCCTTCTTCGGAGGATTGGATTTCACGTGATACACGGCATTGCATTTGGGACAGATCCTCCTGCCGACCGCGCGCTCCACGAGTGCATCGAAGTCGACCACGATGTTGAGCACGAGATCGATGTCCGTCATCTTCTCGAGCTCCTTGGCCTGCCCCATCGTCCTGGGGAAGCCGTCGAGAAGGTAGCCGTTCTTGCAGTCCGGGAGCGAGACCCGGTCCTTGATCATCTGAATGATGAGGTTGTCGGGGCCGAGCTTGCCCGCGTCCAGGACTTCCTTCATCTTGACCCCGAGAGGTGTCCTCTTCGCGACATGCTCCCTAAGCAGGTCGCCAGTGGCGATCTGCGGGATGCCGTACTTCTTGGACAGCTTCTGCGCCTGAGTGCCCTTACCAGCACTGGGTGGACCGAATATCACTATCTTCATCCGGATACCGGCCGAGGCATCAGGGTGGGGGTACTTATTCGTTGCCGAAGCACCGAACCGGCAAAAGAAAACGATTTTAACCAGAGGGCCGCATTTGCTCCCGGTGTCAGAATGAGAAAGGCCGTCGTAGACGAGCTGGAGAGAATCGTAGGCAAGGAACGGATGTCCACGAAGATCGCGGACCTCTACGTCTACGGCTTTGACGCTTCCATTCATCACAAGACCCCACATGCAGTCGTTAGACCGAAGAACACGCAGGAAGTATCAGAGATAGTGAAGCTTGCGAACCGTACACGAACGCCCATCGTTCCGCGGGGTGCGGGGACTGCGATGTGCGGCCACGCCGTACCCATCAAAGGAGGAATCATTGTCGATCTCACCTTGATGAACAAGATCAAGGAGGTCCACATCGAGGACCTATACTGCGTGGTCGAGCCCGGAGTGATATACGACAAGCTGAACGCGGTCCTGGGAAAACACGGCTTCTGGTTCCCCACGAGCCCGGGGAGCGGCGAGGCGTGCACGATAGGTGGGATGGTGGTCACCAACGCGTCCGGAATGCGCGCCATAAAGTACGGCGCGACCAGGGACTACGTCCTCGGCCTCGAGGTAGTCCTACCGACTGGTGACATCATCCACACCGGCACGAGGACCCTAAAGAACTCTTCTGGATATCAGATCGACAGGCTTATGGTTGGGAGCGAGGGCACTCTGGGCATCGTGACAGAAATAACTCTCAAGCTGGCCTTCAAGCCGAAAGCATCGGCCATGACTCTCGCATCTTTCAACACGCTGTATGACGCGGGCAAGTGTGTCTCCAACATAATCAAGAAGCCTCTCATGCCATCCGCGATAGAGCTCATGGACTCAGTCTGCATCAAGGCGGTAAACAAGTGCATGAACGTCGGCCTTCCAGATGCGGCTGCCATACTCATGATTGAAGTCGATGGGCATCCGACGGCCGTTGAGGACGAGATGAATATCGTCGAGGAGATCTGCAGGCAGAGCGGAGCGGTGTCGACCGAGTCCACGAGGGACAAGAAGAGAATCGACTTCTGGACCTATGCCAGGAAGGCCATTATGCCCTCTCTCAGCAGGTACGGAGAGAAGTTCGTGTCAGTTGCCCTCGCGGACGACATGTCCGTGCCCATATCGAAGATCCCAGACGCGGTAGTGGCGTTCCAGAAGATTGCGGAGCGCAACGGAGTCGTCGTTGGGACGTACGGCCATTCTGCTGACGGCAACCTGCACACAAAGATGCTCGTGGAGCCCTATTCCGAGGACAGCTGGAGGAGGGGGGAGAAGGCTGTCGGTGAGATTTTTGACAAAGTCCTTGAGCTCGGCGGGACAGTCACTGGCGAGCACGGCGTTTCGATCACCAAAGCTCCGTACATGAAGAAGGAGCGAGCGGACTCGCTCGGGACGATGAAAGCCATCAAGAAGGCACTCGATCCGAGGAACATCATGAACCCAGGGAAGATGTTCGACTGGGAGGGGAACATCATAGCCCACCTCAGGTACCCGGCGTTCTCCGAATCGGGCGGGTGCATGCCCAACAAGGCTTGCGACGTGCCTGGAGAGGAAAAGGCTGGGAGCAAGTAGCGCCAGGCAGTCAGGCGGATAAGTTATTTAGAACCATTCGGCATAGCTTCGGCTCGTGCGAAAGGACTTCCAGCCACATCGCCACGAACTCTTCTGGTGCGACAGCTGCAACGTCCCGCTGATAGGCAGGACCTGCGGTAGGTGTGGGCACAACGGACGAGCGGTCGAGCTCGCCCCGCCCGGGGACATCAGGCTGGCGCTCGAGGGGACGAAGCGCAGGCTGAGATACCTCTTCCTGAGGCAGTTCGGCGCGCAGCAGCTGATCCCGGACATCGTCGTGCTCAACAAATCCTCGGGGCAGGACAGGGCGGACGAGGTGATCGCAGACGGGCGCAGGATCGCCCTGCTCAGCTACGACCTCGAAAGGAAGGACTACTGGCTCACGCTCAGGATTGATGGCGCGCGCATGCTGGCGCATACGAGCCCGAAGAAGCTAGTCACCCTGAAGAAGGCCGAGGGGCACCTGAAAGGTAAGTTCGTCCCGCCCGATGCGATTGACAACTTCGACCGCAGCATCATGACGGGTGATGAGGTGATAGTGCAGATGGGTAAGTTCATCGGATGTGGCTCGTCCAGGGTCGACGCGTCCGAGCTGAGAAGTTCTAGCAAGGGAATCAAGGTCCGCGACTTCACGCAGGCAGGGCCGCTTATGCCTGGCAGGAGGGCATGGCCAAAGGACCTTCTGAAGGCAAACTTGCCGCACCTGCAGGCGAAGAAGGCGAAAGCGGAGCATGAGCTGAAGGCAGTAATCGAGCAACGCAAGCTGCCTATCACGGTCTCGTTCAGCGGCGGCAAGGACAGCCTGGTGGCGTTCGACCTCGTCTCGAACTTGACAAAGGATTTCACCGCCATCTTCATCAATACTGGCCTGGAGCACCCACAGACCTGCGAGTACGTCCAGGAGTTTGTTCCTGGCAAGGGTGTGAGGTTGCTGACCGCTCCAGCCGGCGACTCCTTCGATGAGAACTTCCCTGCATTCGGTCCGCCAGCGAAGGATTTCAGATGGTGCTGCAAGGTATGCAAGCTCGCACCCGCCTCCAAACTGATCGAGGAGAAGTTCCCGCATGGCACACTGACCGTGGAGGGCAACAGAAGGCTCGAGTCGTTCTCAAGGGCTCACACGGATTTGGTTGAGGAGAACCCCTTCGTGCCCGGGCAGGTCATCGTCAATCCGATCAAAGATTGGACTGCCCTTGACGTATGGCTCTATATCATGTGGCGCGAGCTAGACTACAACCCGCTCTACGATGAGGATATCGAACGAGTCGGATGCTGGATGTGTCCCTCCTCGTTGGCGAGCGAGACGGCCGAAATCTCGAGGCTGAGCCCGGAACTCGCACGGTCCTGGGACCTGAAGCTCGATTCATGGGCCAAGGAGAATGGGCTCTCCAGGGAGTTCGTCGAGTACGGCTTCTGGCGCTGGAAGGAGCTTCCACCGAAGATGCGCGAGCTGGCGGAGAAGATCAGACTCGAGGTAAGAACGAAGAGGGCCGATACGCTCGCGATCCATGTCATCAAGGGCGTGAGCCCTTGCGCCGCCGGTGGCTACTCAGTCGAGGCGGTGCTCAGGATGCCCGAGGCGAAGGCGTTGGGGCATGTCGCCGAGCTCCTGAAGACCGTTGGGCATGTTAAGTTGGTCGAGGACTTCGGAGTCGCGATGGTATCGACCGACCGAGCGAATGCCAAGATCTTCGCGGGCGGGCAGATAGCTGTCGTCGGGAAGACGCCAGCGGATGCGACTGACTTCTTCGAGAAGGTTGCGAGAGCCACCCTCAGAGCGAATATGTGCACAAAATGCGGGATCTGCGTCAGGACCTGCCCGGTCGGAGCGATCACGCTCACCGACTTGATCACCGTTGATGAAGACAAATGCGACTACTGTGGCAAGTGCACTGAGAGTTGTGTCGTCGCACACTACTTCGACAAGCTCGCAGGCAATGTCGTCCCCGGGAATGAGCGATCCGGCAAAAGGAGAGGGACCTGATCAGCTGCCCTCTCCTTTCAACGATTTCGCGACCCTGAGCGTCTCCTTCTTCGCCTTCGAGACGCCCTTCTTGCCGACATCCACGGCCGTCTTGACTGCGGGCTTGACCTCCTTCGCGACTGACTCAGTCACCTTGACGCCGGTTTCAAGGACCTCGCCAGTGAACTTCGCAACTCTGCCGAACCCTTTGCCAATAACGCTCTGGCTCGGGCCGTAGCCGCAGCTCGGGCATACCTGGGCGGCGCCCATCGACTTGCCGCATCTTGAGCATCTTGCCATCTGTGATTCCTCAAACACGCAAGAACTGAACTCCCGTATAAATGTATCAGAAGATGAATTATCAAGGAAGCATCATTACGAGCACGCTAGCATGTTCGACGCACTGCAGATCGCGAGCGCCATCGCGGGGTTTGCGCCCTCGATGGGCCTCTTCTACTTCACCCTTCGCAGCTACACATACCCCAAGGTGAAGGAACCGTATTTCGACGATCGGAAGGTCTTCCTATTCTTCGCGTTCGGGATAGTGCTCGGGATGGTCCTGTTCGCCCTCGAGGAATGGGGTGGGACGATATCGTCGGACGCGACCATCATCGCCCTGGTCGTGCTCTTCGCCGTCATGGAGGAATCGATGAAGCTCGTGATCTTGAACTTCCCGAGGTTCCAGCGAAGGGTCGACACGGCATTCTACGGCCTGTCGCTCGGGCTCGGCATTGCGGCCACCTTCACATTCGCCACTGTCTACACGAGCCTGCTCAGTGCCGACGACCCAGGGGTGTTCGAGGCCGTGGCATACTCACTGCTCGGCGTGACGCTGGTACTCCTCCACGGCTCGACGACGGCGCTCATCGGCATCGGCGTTGTGAGAGGAGACGTCAAAGGCTACTTCTCCGAAGCAGTACTCATACACATGGGATACAGCGTTCTCATGGTCCCATTCTTCGCCATGGGCGAACCGTATAACGTGATAGGCCTGGGAGCGGCGACCGCGTTGGTGGTCTACGGATATCACAAGGTGCACACGCTCTCGCTGCCGGTGCTGATCAAGGACGCCAAGCGCCTGGTTCTGAAGAAGAGCTAGACCGCCCGGAACTTGCCCGCGTCTGTCTCGTAGACGAGGTTGTGTTCCTGGAGCCTCGCGAGCATGTCCTCGGCCGAGTCCTTGCCGATGATCGCCGCAACCCTCCGGAGGTCATCGACGGTGAACTCCGACCTGAGGACCGTAAGCTCGACGGCGATCAAACGCATCCTTTCGAGCGGGTCCTTGACGGCTTTCGTCTTCTCAGTCATCTCTGTGTACGGATCTCTCTTGCGTGATTTCCTCTCGCTCGGCATCGGACCGCCCCCCCGGAGCGCGGCGTTCGCCTTCGCGACCGACGCGGCGAGCTCCAAAGGGGAGTCGGTCATGTATCGTAGCTTCATGTGAGTTAGGTCGATCTTGCGGCCGCACTGGCAGGTCGTGGTCTTCTTGTTCGACTCTACACCCTTTGCCATGCCGCACTTGGGACAGACGATGACTCCGTACTTCATCCGAAGGGCCTCCATCGGCTAGAACGAGCGCATCTCCTTCTCGAGCATCTTCAGGTCAGCCTCTGGAATCGTGAGCGGGCTTATCGAGGTGAGCAAGACCGAGTCTGTGACGGCTATCTTGTCGTTGATGTGCTGGAGCAGCTTCAGGACCTTCGGGAAGCCGTTCTGCGATATGAGGTACTCGAGGCCGGTCAGCAAGACCATACAGCCCCTGTTCTCCGCGATGTACGTTTTCAGGTCTGAGTAGAGCAACGCGACGTTGGTCGGGTCGCGGGCGTAGACCTTCTCCTGGTCCATCGAGAGCCACAGGAACGGCACCGCCTTCAGGTCGAACCTGTCCTTGATCTTCTCCGGGTACTCCCTGGTGACACAGAGGCAGGGCACGCCGTGCTTGGCAGCGTCCACGAATATGTCGTATGCCTGGTCTGGGATCTCTTCCTTGATTATGTACGAATAGCCGAGGTCGAGGTTGTACTTCCTCAAAGAGTCCTCTTCCTTGATCCTCGGCGACTTCAGCACGTCCACGACCTCGTAGACCTGCATCACGCACGCCATGTAGCCCTGGCTGGCGCACTCTACCTCGTCTGTCTCGAATCTCTGGCCGAGGAGCTGTGACACGATCCCGCTCAGGTAGCCGCGGCCAAAGTCGCATGTCTTGCCCTCCTTGGCTTCGACCGACTCCTCGAGGTTGACCACCATCTCGCTCTCCTCGATGGATTCGATCTTGATCCTGCTGAGCCCCGCCTCCATCCAGATCGGCTCAAGAATTGACTTGACCTCGGGAAGGTCTTCGCAGCTCAAGCCGAAGCTCTCGACGAGCGCTCGGCCACACCTCTGGCCGTACCTGTACAGCATGTGCCTGGCGCGCTGGTCCCCCTCCACTATCTCAAGCTCCTCGCGGAGATGTGCGAGGGCGATCCCTGGCATCACGAAGAACGGGAGGGACCTCATTTCGACGCCTCCAGGAGTCTCTTGCCAATCTCCACGAATGCGTGCTCGACATTCAAGCCGGTCTTGGCGCTGGTCTCGATGACCTCGCATCCGACTGAAGCACCGAATGCCTTTAGCTCCGCGGCCGTGAGATCCTTGGGAAGATCAGCCTTGTTCCCGAGGATGATGATGGGGATGTTGCCTGCGACGGACCTGATGCTGCCGAGCCAGGACTTGAGGGACTTCATGGTCTCCGGTCGGGTGTAGTCGCAGACCGCCAGCGCGCCCGCAGCTCCTCGATAGTAGGCTGCGTGGAGAGCCTCGTTGCTCTTCTGGCCCAGTATGTCCCAGATCATGAGGTCGACCGTCGTATCGCCGACTTTCAAAGACTTCTTGGAGACCTTGGTTCCGAAGGACTTGATGTACTTGTCGTCGAAAACGTCGAACACGAACCTCCTGACGAGGCTCGTCTTGCCGACTGCCCCGTCACCAAGCAAGCAGAGCTTGATGATGTATTTTCCAGCTGGCATTCAAGAACACGCAGCTAATGCCTAGGTGGATATTTAACGCTTGAGAGTGCGGCTGTGAATGCTGAGAATCCGTCTGTCAGTACGCCCCGGCACAGGCGGGGATGCCTCTCCGAGTCGCAGGGTAACGCCTATATGTATGCAAGTGCTTACTTGCATCAATGCCGGATAAGAGAGAGGCGATTGGCACCATCCTCGACTCGGCCCGGGAACGAATACTCGACGCAGCGCTCGAGGCCTTCGCCGACAATGGCTTCAACGGGGCGACGACGAAGGACATCGCGAAGAAGGCCGCGGTGAACGAGGTAACCATCTTCAGGCAATTCAGGTCGAAGAGGGCGCTGTTCAACGCGGTCATGGTCGAAAGGTCTCCTCTTGTGCAGGCAGAGAAGGTAGTCTCACTTGACCCAAGGACCCCTGTGGAACAACAGATGGTCCAGAACTTGAGGAGCGTTCTTGGGGTCCTTAGGGCGAACAAGCAGCTCTTCATGGTGGCTCTCGGGGACGCCTGGAGACAACCGAAGACCAAGACGACCACCACCAACATGATCATCCAGAAGGGCATCGACTTCGTCTCAGCATTCATGCTGTCGCTCATGGACGCGGGCAAGATCCGGAGGACCGACCCAAGGATCGCCGCGAGGATGATCATGGGCGCGATGCAGGCGTACTTCATCACAACCGACCTTCTAGAGATTGGGAAGCCTAGCCAGGCCGAGGAGGAACGGATCCTGAGAGGCTTCGTGGACATTTTCCTGAATGGCATGAGAACGGAACAACGAGGTGATTCTGGATGAGCGAGGAAGGGCGAGCAATCAGGCATTTGGAGGGAGAGAAGGACGCGATCCACGTCAACAAGCTGAGGAAGGAGTTCGATGAGATCGTCGCGGTGGACGACTTGGACTTGCGCATCCCACGAGGGATTCTCTACGGCATGATAGGCCCGAACGGCTCGGGCAAGACCACGGCCATCAAGATGCTCGTCGGGCTGCTCAAGGCGACTGCTGGCAAGGCATACGTTCTCGGAGAGAAGGTGCCGATCCAGGAGAATGTCGCGAGGATAGGCTACATGCCCCAGGAGATGGCGATTTACACAGACCTCACGATCCACGAGAACCTCGAGCTCTTCGCGGAGCTCTTCTCGATCGATAAGGATGTTTTCGCCAAGAGGGAGGAGGAGCTGTTGACGGTCATCGACCTGATGGACCGCAGGGACAGCCTCGTGTCGCAGCTCAGCGGCGGCATGAAGCACAGGGCATCCCTTGCATGCGCACTCATCCACGACCCCGAGGTCGTGTTCCTGGACGAGCCCACCGTGGGCGTCGACCCTGAGCTCAGGGTCGGTTTCTGGAAGTACTTCGCGGACCTGAAGGCGAGAGGCAAGACGGTGATCCTCACAACGCACTACATGGACGAGGCTGTGAAGTGCGACACAGTCGGCATGATGAGGCTGGGGAAGCTGATAGGCGAGGGGACGCCTAGATCGTTGATGGATCGGACCTCGACCAGCGATCTCGAATCCGCGTTCCTCGCGTTGGCAAGGAGGGCGGTAGCGTGAGGCTGGAGAGAGTGCTCGCAATCGCGAAGAAGAACCTGAGGTCGCTCAAGCACGACAGGCGCACAGTAGGCTTCCTTGTGCTCATGCCACTGTTGATGATAACGATCTTCGGGTACACTTTTGGGGGCAACGTGAAGAACGTCGACGTGTACATCGTGAACCTCGATCAAACGCCTGCCAACCAGTCGTTGGCGACGGCCATCATCACGAACCTTCAGACTCGTGACACGCTGCACATCGTGAAGGTCTATACCTCCTCGAGCATGATCGCGGCATCTACCGAGAAGGTCAAGGATGCGGACATCTGGGCCACAATTGTGTTCAACGAGACATTCACGCAGGATGTCATCTCGGCCGCAAGCTCGGGCAACGGCCAGCCTGCATCTGTCAGGATGACCATGGACGGTACGAACCCCAACATCGTACAGGCTATCTCCAACGATCTTCAGACTGCGATACGTTCAGCGCTCGGCGCAGGGGCGTCTGCGGCGCCGATCTCGGTCGTGCCTGACCTCGTCTACGGCAAAGACGCACGGTTCATCGACTTCTTCGCGCCCGGGGTGATGGGCCTTGCTGCAATGATGGTCACATTCATGCTCTCGATCATCTCCTTCGTTCACGAGCGGAGCGCTTTCACGCTCGACAGGCTCCTCAGCACGCCCGTCACCGAGGGCGAGATCGTCGCCGGATACGCGCTGGCCTTCGGGCTGGTGGGGCTCGTGCAGTCGAGCGTCATAATAACGGCGGCCGTGCTGCTGTTCGACGTACAGATCGCAGGGAACGTGCTCCTCGTGGTGCTGGTTATCTTCCTGCTGGGCGTCGGGAACCAAGGCCTCGGGTTCCTGCTGTCCTCGATCGCCAAGAACGAGTTTCAGGCGATTCAGTTCCTGCCTCTGATCCTGTTCCCCTCGATACTGTTGTCCGGCGTGTTCTGGCCATTGGAGTCGGTGCCTACGCTGTTGAGGCCGGTCTCCTACTTCATCCCTCTGACATATGCGGTCGAGGGCTGCAGGTCGGTCATGATCAGGGGATGGGGCCTTGGCGGCATCTGGTTCCAGCTGCTCGTACTAGCGGCATTCGCAACGGCTATGCTCATCCTGAGCACATACGGGCTCAAGAGGAGAAGGTGAGACGATGGTTGACGCGAGGCCCCAGGTAGTGTTCGTGTGCGACGGCCAGGAGATCACCCATCGGCAGATGGAAGCTCTTGCAGCATTGCACGAGAAGGGCACCATGAAGAAGGCGGCGGAGCAGCTGGGCCTCTCGACCCCTGTACTACACAAGTACGTAAGGGAAGTGGAGGAGAAGGCCGGCGCGAGCCTTGTGGCGTCCACGAGCAAGGGGAGCAAGCTGACGGTGGACGGAGTCGAGCTGCTGAAGCGGTTCAGGGCGTATGAGCATAGGTTGCAGGACGATAGAACCCTGCGCGTGGCAGGCACAATCGTTTCGCAGAGATGCCTGCTGAGCGCGGCGACGGAGCTCTCCGTCGACGGGAAGCCGGTAGCCGTCGTCATCTCGACGGATGAGGAGAACCTGAAGCTGGTCGACCAAGGGCGAGTGGACTGCGCGCTGCTCGATGACGCCATGTTCGCGATGGAGAAGACTGCGGAGGAGTCGGTCTTCGAGATCGGCCTGGACATCCTGCTGCACAAGGATGTCGGGATGAGATACGCGCGGTTGGCGTTCGGGGCGCAGAGGCTCGCGTTCCGTTACCTGCACGAGAAGGACATACCGCACGAGGTCGCGCGGATGATCTACGAGCCGACGATGCTAGATAGGACCGACCTAAGCTACTTCGTCAACAAGAGCCTCGTCCGGAACGGCGTCGTGAAGGCGGAAGGCACCGTCGAGGCCAAGTGGTCGATCCATTCCATCACCGCTCTCAGGTGCTCAGAGCATGAGGACATCGACCGTTTCCTGGAAGAGGCCAGGGAGGGGTGGATTTACCGAAAAGGGTAACGCTTCTCCCTTTTCAGCAAAACACTGAAATATGGCTCATCCGCTCAGGTTGACCGGTGAGTCTCTTGGCGGAGGCTAAAGAACCCAATCCGGAATTCACGCGCAAGGTCATTGAAGCAGGGGGCAAGACGGTCAATCTCTGCTTCCAATGCGGGACCTGCACCGGCAGCTGCCCATCGGGGAGGCAGACCGCGTTCAGGGTGAGAAAGGTTGTGAGGCGCGCCCAGCTGGGCTTCGAGGAGGACGTCCTGCCGTCCGAAGACCTGTGGCTGTGCACAACGTGCTTCACGTGCTACGAGCGCTGCCCGAGGGGTGTCGAGATAGTCGACATCATCATGGCACTCAGGAACATGGCCGTGCGGAAGGGCTACATGGCTGAGCCGCACAGGAAGGTCGCGGAGCTCATCTCCAAGACCGGCCACCTCGTGTCTTTGAGGGACGAGGACAAGGTTCTGAGGAAGAAGCTCGGGCTCCAGGACACGCCGCCGACGGTGTTCTCCGACCCGAAGGCGCTAGAAGAGGTCAAGAGAATCGCCGCTGCGTGCGGTTTCGACAAGCTAGTGGCATCGGGGGGGAAGCAGTAGATGGCAAACAAGTACGGATTCTTCCTCGGATGCATCATGCCGCTCAGGTACCCGGGGATCGAGAGCGCCTCGAGAGAGGTGTTCAAGTCGCTCGGAGTTGAGCTGGTTGAAATGCAGGGCGCAAGCTGCTGCCCCGCGCCTGGCGTCATGCGATCATTTGACCAGACCTACTGGATGAGCGTTGCCGCGAGGAATCTCGCGATTGCCGAGAAGATGGGCGTCGACGTGCTCACGATCTGCAATGGCTGCTTCGACACGCTCTTCGAGGTCGCGCACAAACTGAACCACGACCCAGAGCTGCGGAAGAAGATCAACAAGATCCTGAAGGATTCCGGCAGCCCTGAGTACAACGGCACTGTCAACGTCAGGCACTTCGTCGAGCTGCTGTACCGCGATGTCGGTCTCGAGGCGATCAAGTCCAAGGTGAAGGGAGGCAAGAACCTCAAGGCGGCGGTGCACTACGGCTGCCACTTCCTGAAGCCGAGCAACATCAAGAAGATCGATGATGCCGAGAGGCCGCACGTGTTCGACGATATAGTCGAAGCTGCGGGCATGACGAGCATCGCCTACAAGGACAAGGGCACGTGCTGCGGCGCAGGCGGCGGAGTCAGGGCCAGGACGCCAGATGTGGCGCTCAAGATGACCAAGGAGAACCTGACCAACATGACGGCTGCGGGCGTCGATGTCATTGTCGACTGTTGCCCGTTCTGCCACCTGCAGTACGACTCGGGCCAAGTGCAGCTGAAGGAGTTCAAAATCCCCGTGCTGCACCTTTCTCAGCTGCTAGGCCTCGCATTCGGCCTCGAGAAGGAGAAGCTCGGGTTAGAGGTCCACCAGGTCAAGGTGAACCTGTAAACTTGAACGGGGCTGTCCGGAGATGCACATCGCGAAGCTGCTGGCCATCACGGAGGTCAAGAACGTGCCTCCGGAAATCCGTCCTTTTGTCGAGTTCAAGGCGGCTGTAGAGGAGCGACCCCTCGACCAGAACGAGCGCGTCGCCTTGCTTGTCATCGACACGACCACGTGCTATGTGCCCGTTTTCCTCAAGAACCCGCCCAGCCTCGCAAACCTGGAGGAATCGCTGGCCAAGCAGGGCGCCAAGCTGACCTATGACTCCAAAGAGGTCCTGGCAAGAGTCCTCAAGAATTGATTGGCCCGGGAAGATTCATTACTCACCTCGCATCTTCCGAGGCAGGAAGAGACGGCTACCCGTAGGAGCGGTCACTCATGGCGAAGAAGTTCTACAAGTGCTTCACGTGCGGGAAAATGTACGAGGACGAGCAGAAGGCCATGAAGTGCCACAACGCCCCCGTCCAGAAGATCATCAAGAGAGAGGGCGGCAAGAAGCCGAGATTCCTGGGCGCGTAGCGAGCAACAACCAGCGATTCAACAGAGTAGCGGTCTCAGACTAGGGCATCACCAAGGGGAAGAGACATGACCATAGAGACATTGCACAAGGAGATCGAGCGCCGCTGGGACAAGCACCTGAGCGAAACGAGAAGGGTCCTGAAGGTCCCGAGCGTCTCGATGACAGGTGAGGGCATCGAGAAGTCCGCGGGCATCGTCGAGGACTTGCTCGGTAGGCTCGGAGCGAAGACGAGACAGTTCAAGGGCTCGAAGACCAGCCACCCGCTGGTATACGGCAACCTCGATGTCGGCGCGGACCAGACCGTCATCGTGTACGGCATGTACGACGTCCAGCCTGTTGGCGACCCGAAGGAGTGGGACCACCCACCGTTCGGAGCCACAATCGTCAAGAAGAAGCCCTACGGCGAAATCCTGGTCAACAGGGGAGTCGTGAACTCGAAGGCGTCCCTCGTGGGCTCCATACTAGCCATTGAAACGATGCTCGACAAGGCCGAACTCCCAGCGAACGTACATTTCCTGATCGAGGGCGAGGAGGAGCTCGGAGGGCTCAGCCTGCCGAAGTTCGTTTTCAAGAACAAGAAAACGCTCTCGAAGGCCGACGCGACATTCTGGTTCGACTACTGCGAGAACGCTGAGGGCGTTCCTGGACTAGGCCTCGGGTTCAAGGGGTGCGTCTACTTCGACCTCATCGCTGAGGGCACTCCTCAAGGCGGACCGCTCGAGGGGGAACTGCACAGCAGCGACGCCGTCTGGGTCCAGAGCCCCGTCTGGAGGCTTCTGCACGCGGTGTCTACGTTTGTCGACGATAACGAGAGACCCGCAATAGACGGCATCTGGGACAACGTTGTGGGACCGAACAAAGACGACAAGGCGCTCATCAAGGAGCTCGCGAAGGATTTCAAGCAGGAGAACTACCTCAAGGAGATCGGCGTGAAGAAGTTCAAGGCAGAGGGCACGAACAACGAAATGCTGACGAAGTATCTGTTCGAACCGTCGGTCAACATCGCAGGCTTCCTGGCCGGATACACTGAGGAAGGGACGAAGACAGTCCTTCCGCCCAAGGCGATGCTCAAGATAGACATCAGGCTCGTGCCCAACATGACCATCGAGGAGACGAGGAAGAAGGTCAAGGAGCATCTCAAGAGGAGGGGCTTCACGGACATCAAGATGAGGAACTACATTGACTACCCGTGGTCGAAGGTCTCCCCGCACGAGCCGGTCTCGAAGGCGGTCATCGAGGCAATGAGATACCACGGGAAGGAACCCGAGGTCTGGCCGATGAGCGCAGGTTCGGCGCCGATGTATCTCTTCGACCAAGTGCTCAGGGTACCGTACGGCGGCTGTGGGCTCGGGCACGGCGGAAAGGCTCATGCGCCGAACGAGTTCGCGGTCGTGAAGGGCATGCTCGACTTCGAGAAGAGCGTCGTGACGGTGTTCCACAAGTTCGCGGAGTTCTCGTCAAAGTAACGCGGGGAAAAGCTCCAACGAGCGGCCCTGCAAAGGACTCGGAACGGCATGCTGGCAAACGCCTTTCAAACCCCAACTTGACGTTTCTTTCTCCAGAGCAACCTTTTAATATGGAAATCTGTTATCGAGCATCCCTAATCCATTCAGAGGCATCAAATGGCTCAGAAGACAAGGGCTGCAGCAAAGAAGGTCAAGGACAAGTGGAGGGCGAAGGAGTGGTACAAGATCTATGCCCCCGAGATGTTCAGCAAGATGCAGCTCGGTGAAACACCGGCCGACTCGGCCGACGGAGTCATGGGCAGGATCACCGAGGCGACGGTCCAGGACCTTACGGGCGATTTCTCGAAGATGCACATCAAGATCAAGTTCAAGGTCACAGACATCCGGGGGCTAGACGCGCACACGATGTTCGCAGGGCACGACCTGACGAGCGACTACGTCCGCAGGCTCACGCGCAGGAAGAGGACCAAGACCGATGCGGTCGTCGACGTAACCACCAAGGACGGCTGGCAGGTCAGGATCAAGCCGATGGCCGTGAGCGAGCAGAGGATACAGGCCTCCCAGGAGACCGCCATCAGGGGCATCATGGACATCGAGATCAAGAAGGCTGCGTCCGAGTGCACGATCGGCGAGCTCGTCAAGATGCTCATCATGGGCGACCTGGCCAAGAGGGCATCAGACGCATCCAAGATCATCGTTCCGATCAAGAGGATAGAGATTCGCAGGAGCGAGGTTCTCAGGACGGGCAAGATGCCCGAGCCAGGCGAGGCTCCCATAACCGCTCCGCAGGAAGAGGCCCCGGCCGAGGAGCCAGAGGCGGCTCCGGCACCAGCGCCTGAGGTGCCTCCCGCGGAGATTGCCCCCGCGCCGGAGGAGCTCCCAGCACCTGCAGAGGAAGAGAAGAAGGAATGAGCGCTTACGACCAGGCGCTCTTAATCTGGTCGAAAAGTCGGGGTGGCTCAGCCTGGTGGAGCGTCGGACTCATAGGGAGGGTTCTTGACCAGATGCTCCTAGGACATCCGAAGGTCGCGGGTTCGAACCCCGTCCCCGACACCATGATTGTTGACGGTTTCATTGGAGGCAGACTATGAGGATAATAATCTACACGGGCAAGGGAGGCGTTGGGAAGACCTCGGTCGCTGCGGCGACTGCGCTTAAGTGCGCCTCCATGGGCTACAGGACAGTCGTCATAAGCACTGATGCTGCCCATAGCCTTTCAGACTCCCTTGAGTTCCAGCTCTCGGGAGAAGTCCAACAGATTTCCAAGAACCTGGACGGGATCGAGGTAGACATCCAATACGAGCTCGAGCACCGCTGGAAGGAGATACAGTCCTACCTGTCGGACTTCCTAGCGTCGCAGGGTATGGACGGTGTCACGGCAAAGGAGATGGCCGTGTTCCCTGGCATGGAGCTGATGTCCGCATTGTTCTACGTCGAGGAGTGGCACAAGGGCAGGACCTACGACGTCGTGATAATGGACACGGCTCCCACGGCGGACACGCTCCGACTGCTCGCGTTCCCCGACACCGCCAACTGGTATTTTGACAGGCTCTTCCACATGGTCAGGAACGTGATCAAGGTCGCGAGGGTGACCGTGGGTAGGATCATGTCTACCCCGCTCCCGACCGACAAGTTCCTTGAGGACCTCGAGAACCTCAAGGGGCGGCTGGTGTATGTCAAGAACCTCCTGTCAGATCCGGAGATAGCCTCAGTTCGGCTGGTCGTGAACCCGGAAAGAATGGTCATCACGGAGACACAGAGGGCGTACACCTACCTCTGCTTGTACGGCTACACGGTCGAGAGCCTTGTGATCAACAGGATACTACCAAAGGAGATCTCCGACACTTACTTCGACGCCAAGTTCGAAGAACAGGCCGGGCACCTCCAGACGATAGTCGAAGCATTCTCACCGCTCAAGATGCTACAGGCTGAGCTGATGCCTCGCGAAGTTGTGGGGAGGAAAGCTCTGGAGAAGCTAGGTGACCAGCTCTTCGGAAAGGGTGATCCTGCGGAGATCTACTCGAAGGAGAGCCCGATGAAGATGTACGACGAGGACGGCACGAGCGTCCTCGCGATCAAGCTCCCGTTCGTGCAGAACCAGAAAATAGAGCTATATACACACAAGGACGATTTGGTGCTGCAGCTGGGTGCGTTCAAGAAGTCCATCAGCCTCCCGTACGCGATGATGAACAAGAAGGTCCTGGGGGCGGATCTCGAGAACGGCTGGCTGAGAGTGAGATTCGAAGGTGAGCCGTTTGCCAAGAAAAAAGGTGGAAAAAAGCATCGAAGCCGCAAAACGCCTCGAAAGGCATCTTGAGGAGATCGCGACTAAGGTCGCCACGAAGGACACGATGACACACTTCGTCAACGCCGGTATGGAGGTCATCCAGGCAGCCAACGCGGCGATGAAGCAGCTTGACGTGCCCGAAGAAACCAAGACCAGGATTCACAAGGCCGAGAAGGAGGTCCTCCTCGCCATGAGGAGCGCGATCGACGCCGTGCTTGCGGAGGTAGACAAGGAAATCCCGCCGAAGAAGGCACAGCTCACGAAGATAGAGATCAAGCGGAAATCGAAGTAGCGATTCGAGAACTTCCGGCTCGAAACACACACCTTTTTTACACGTATCTCATTACTGAGCAACATCCCAGTTTGTTGGGGGCTAGAACTCATGGTCAAGATGTTGGTACCATACCCTGAGAAATGCACTGGCTGCAGGTTCTGCGAGATGGCCTGCACGATCTATCACGACAGGAAGATCAACCACGCGGACGCGAGGCTGCAGGTCCACAGGCGGGGAGTCAAGATAGACTTCCCGTCCGTGTGCACGCACTGCACTGCCTGCGGCAAGGAGTGCTGCATGCTCCATTGCCCCGTCGAGGCTATCAAGAAGAAGGATGGAGTCGTCTATGTGGACCAAGAGATGTGCACCGCCTGCGGCGATTGCGTCGAGGTCTGCCCATTCGGCGTCATGCGCATGGAGGAGAAGGCGTTCAAGTGCGACCTTTGCGGGGGCGACCCCACATGCGTCAAGTTCTGCCCGATGAAGGCGATCGTGTACGAGGAGCCGAAGCGCGAGAAGTACGAGGAGGTCAAGAAACTCCTCGCGGTGGAGGAATGAACATGAAGGGCTACACTGGCAAGATACTCAAGGTCGACCTGACCTCCGAGAAGTCATCCACTAGGAGCTTTGACGAGAAGCACGTCCGGAGGTACCTCGGTGGACAGGGTTTCGCTGTCGCACTGGTCTACCACGGGGTGCCGAGAGGCACGCCCGCATTCGACCCGAAGAACGTCCTCGCGATGGCCGGCGGGGTCTTCGATGGGTTCCCTGTCGGGACCGGTGGCAAGGTCGCGTTCGCCGGGAAATCGCCGGCCACAGGCGGGCTCGCGGAGAGCATCATGGGCGGGTCGATCGGGCCCGAGCTGAAGCACGCGGGCTACGACGCGCTGGAGATCACAGGAAAGGCGGCGAAGCCTTCCTACTTGTTCATCGAGGATGACAAAGTCGAGGTCAACGATGCGAGCGATCTGTGGGGGAAGGACACGAGGGTAGTCCCCGAGACGCTCAAGAAGCGCCACGGCTGGGACGTCAAGGTCGCGTGCATAGGCGTCGCTGGCGAGAAGCTAAGCAAGATCGCATCGATCGACTGCGACGACAGGCAGGCCGGCAGGGCGGGCCTCGGCGCCGTCATGGGCTCGAAGAACCTGAAGGCAATCGTAATCCGCGGCACTAAGGACCTGGTGCCCGCGAACCCGGACAAGCTCCTCGAACTAGCGTTGCACTATCAGAAGATCTACGAAGCGGCCGGGTCCTGGATAGAGGACACGAAGTACGGCACTGGCGAGTTCCTCGGCTGGGTCAACAAGGACCGGGGCGTCTTCCCGACCAGGAACTGGCAGGAGGGCGTGTTCAACGAGCGCGAGAAGATCGACCCGTACTACTGGGCGACCAAGTATGTCTCGAAGAACAAGGCGTGCTTCGCGTGCACGAAACCCTGCGGGAAGCTGTTCGAGGTGAAGGAGGGCAAGTTCAAGGGCGTCGCGATCGACGGGATCGAGTACGAAACGCTCTACTCGCTCGGAGGAGCCTGCGGCAACCCGGATGTCGAGTCGGTTGCGAGGGCGAACGAGCTGTGCGACCTCCTGGGTATGGACACAATCTCTGCTGGCGTTACGGTCGGCTTCGCCATGGAGCTGTTCCAGAGAGGCATCATCTCGGAGAAGGAAGCCGGAGTCAACCTCGCCTGGAGCAACGCGCCCGATGCGGTCCCGAAGATGATCGAGCTGATGGGCAACAGGCAAGGTTTCGGGGACGTGCTCGCGGACGGAGTCAGGGATGCCGCGAAGAAGATAGGCAAGGGTTCTGAGCGCTACGCGGTCCACACCAAGGGCATGGAACCGCCGGCGTACGATGTCCGGGGCATGAAGGGCCATGGGCTCTCGTTCATGACCTCCACCAGGGGCGCGTGTCACCTGCGCGCGGGCTTCTACGCGCCCGAGCTGGTCGGCAAGTTCTGGAAGTGGGAGGGCATCGACAGGTTCTCCGCAGTCGGCAAGGGGCCGATGGTGGCAACGATGGAGAACTTCATGTGCGTGTACGACTCGGTCGGCCTGTGCAAGTTCTCGAGGGGCTTCTATCTGATCGCGAAGCTGCCCGAGGTGATAGAGGCCATCACCGGCCTCAAGTTCACTGAGGACGAACTGCTCAAGATAGGCGAGCGGATACACAACATGAAGGGCAACTTCAACGCCCGCGAGGGTATTCTGAGGAAGGACTGGCTCCTGCCTCCGAGGATTCTCCAGGATCCGATTCCAGAGGGAGTCTCCAAGGGCCACAAGATTAGCGTCGAGGAGATGAACATGATGCTCGACGACTACATGACGGCCCGTGGGTGGACCAAGGACGGAGTGCCAACGCCAGAGAAGCTGAAGGAGCTCGGCATAGACTGAGCGCATTCGCTCATACCATTTGTCAAAACCCTTTCAGAATCTATTCTTGATCAGATCAGCTTGATCGTATCAGCGAGCTCGTCGAGTTTCTTCAAGGCCAGTGTTGCGTCGCCCTTTCTCCCAACGACGGCAACGATGAGTGTCTTCCTGCCGGCTCCGACGACGACCATTTTGGCGTCCTCGCTCTCCACTAGCACGTGATTCGGTGTGCCGATCCTGAGCTCAGAATGAGCAGTCGATGCGGCACCGAGCAACGTGGCGCACATGATGGCGAACGTCTCCATCGACACGCCCTCCGGCACATCGGCTGCAATCACAAGCCCATCCCGGCTGATGACCGCGGACGCAATCACGCCGCAGCTCTGTCTCAGCGCCCTCAGTGCCGGCTTCAGCTCCATCCTACTCTCCTCCGAGCTGCTCGACCTTGAACACGCAGTGCCTGTCACCCTTACTGACGCACTCGATCTCCTCGCAGTGCAGCCTCCGGTGCGTCTTGGCCTCGTACACCTTTCGGACTATCCCACGCAGCCTGTGGCAGCTCGCGGCGCCCGTCTGGGCAACCTCGATCGCGCCTTCGGCGACCGCGGTCGATTCCTGGAACACGATGTTGTCGACCCATCCCCTTGCGCGAAGCAGGTTGCCGCATATCTCGAAGTACTTCTCCGGCTCCTGCATCGCTATCTTGGAGATTTCGTCCCCTAGAATCATGCCCTCTCTGAAGAACAAGCCGTAGCAGGCCTGGGACATGACCCCCTCGTAAAGCTTCCTGATCTCGTCGTACTCGGATTGAGAGAGCTTCACGAACTTCATGGTGTCGGCTCTCGCATCCGTATGGTGTATATTTAAGTTTGGCGTAGCCGAGAAGAGCCAGATTGGCCGAGATGCCCTCGAAACTATGTCGGCAATCAGTTGAAAGACTTTTATGACAGAGACTCCATCATCAGGAAGAGGACGATGTTCTCGGAGATGGATGGCGAACTCGCGGTCAAGATCGCAAGAGCTGTGGTGGATAGCCATGTCAAGAAGACGAAGCTACCCGAGTTCGAAGTCCCAAAGCATTTCAAGGAGAAGGGCGGCGTGTTCGTGACTCTCACACGATATCCCAGCGACGACCTCAGGGGTTGCATCGGCTACCCTGAACCGATTGCGCCGCTCATAGACGCGCTCAAGGATGCGGCTGCGAGCGCATGCTCGCGCGACCCTAGGTTCCCACCGGTGAAGTCGGAGGAGCTTGGGCACATCAGGGTCGAGGTGAGCCTTCTTACGCCGCCGGCCGAGGTCAAGGTGGACAAGCCAAGGGATTTCGTCTCCTGTGTCAAGGTCGGCGAGGACGGGCTGATCGTGCAGAGGAATTGGGCGCGAGGACTGTTGCTTCCGCAGGTGCCCATCGAGTGGAAGTGGGACGCTGAGGAGTTCCTGTGCCAGACTTGCATGAAGGCAGGGCTGATGCCCGACTCGTGGCTGCAGCCAGGCACCAAAGTATTCAAGTTCCAGGCCGAGGTCTTCTCGGAGGCATCGCCAGGCGGAGAGATCAAGCGAAGAACGCTCAGTGTTGAGCATGGAAACCGTTGTTGAAGGCAATTGCTACGTCTCTGGAAGGTTCGAGCGGTGCTGCGTAGGCATCGAAAATGGAAGAATCGTCAAGGTAGCTAAGGTGCTCGAGGCTGACAAGGTCTACAGTTTCGAGGGAAAGGCGATCTTGCCAGGTGCGATTGATTCCCACGTGCACTTCCGAGAACCTGGCATGACGCAGAATGAGGATTTCGGGACTGGATCCGAGGCGGCCGCCCACGGCGGAGTCACTTGCGTGCTCGACATGCCGAACACGGTTCCGCCGACGATCACGATCCAGGCTCTCAGAGAGAAGCGGAGGCTCGCATCCGCAAAGAGCCTCGTGGATTTCGGCCTGTACGCCGGAGTCAAACCTGGAATCGATGTCCCAGCCCTGGCAAAAGAAGCGATAGCGTTCAAGCTTTACATGGCCGGCACGACGGGTGACCTGCTCGTGCCGTCACTGGACCAGGTCAAGTCGGAGCTGGCGGCGATCACGACATCGAACAAGGTGCTCGCAGTGCACGCTGAGGACGAGAGGCTCAGGAGGAAGGACCCCGAAAGAGACCTCGACGACCACCTGAGGAACAGGAACAACGAATGTGAGACCAGCGCTATCAAGAAGATCAAGGAGGCGGCAAAGGGCTGCAGGCTCCACATCTGCCATGTCTCCGCAAAGGATTCGATTCCGTTCGTCCTAAACGTGAGCCGCCTGACCTCTGAGGTCACGCCCCATCATCTGCTCCTTGACAAGGACAGTAAGATCGGCACCCATGCCAAGGTCAACCCTCCGCTCAGGAAACGGGAGGACAGGCACGCGCTGTTCAAGGCGCTGAAGGAGGGCGCATTCGACATCTTCGCATCAGATCACGCTCCTCATACGATCGATGAGAAGCAGGAGGACTTCGAATACGCGCCAAGTGGGATGCCTGGCGTTGAGACCATGCTGCCTTTGTTGCTCCACCTAGTCGAGGAGAAGCACCTGTCCATAGATGATGTCGTCAGACGGCTCTGCGTCGGACCGGGTGAGATATTCAACATCCCGAAAGGCAAGATCGCGGAAGGCTACGATGCCGACCTTGTGGTTGTCGACATGAAAGCCTGCGCGATGATCAAGGCGGACCGCCTGAACTCGAAGTGCGGCTGGACGGCTTACGAGGGCATGCCTGCGATTTTTCCGAAAGCCGTGTTCCTTAGGGGACAGATAATGATCGAGCACGGCCACCAGGTCGGCGAAAGGATGGGAAGGGACGTAGTTGAGAGCTCAAGGAAGGCCTGAACGGTCCGCCGAGATAGACCTCTCGGAGCTCCATGGGAGGACCTACAGGTGCATCGACGGATGCGCCCTCTGCTGCCTCTGCCAGCCGGAATTGCTGCCTCAAGAAGAGGAGAAGTTCAGGGCCGAGCCATTGCTGCGAGAAGGGGTGACCGACCGACACATATCCCCCGATGTGAGAGGCGCGGCGATCAAGCTGAAGGGAGCGCATGGCTCGTGCTACTTTCTTCAGGACAAACGTTGCAGGATATACAATGACAGACCGCACTTCTGCAGGGCTTTCCCCGTCAACGTGTTCGTGGGCTGGAGGATTCAGCTCAACGCGAACCTCTCCTGCAGGGGGATCGGCCTGCCCGGGGAGAGCCTAGAGGACATTGGTGACGATCTGCTCAACGGGTTCGGCCAAGAACGATTGGCCTCCGAGACCGCGACTGCCGGGAGGGTGTTCTCCGATTTCATAAGGAACTGCAGGGACGCTGCGGTCTCGCAATCCTTCACATCGCTCAGGGAGACTGGCAAGCTGCTGGGTGATGAGCTCGTGGACCCGCTCGGCCTCTCGAGACTGCTCACGTATGCCGAGACCGGAAGGACCGCACAGAACTCGCCCGCGCGCGACATTGTCAAGCGCGTGAGAAGGACTGATCCCGAGGCAAACATCGAGGAGAGGGCGCTGATCGACGGAACTGAGCTCTTCGATCTCCCGGACCTCAGCCTGCTGCCTGTCTACGTCGACGAGCAGTTGACATGGAGAATATTCAGGCTCGTCGGAAAAGAGATCGTGGAATACGCCCTCGCCGAAGACGGCAAGATCGACGAACGATCAAGGACGGATCCCTCGAACGTCGAGTTGATCACCATGAACGGCGGCGCGAAGGCAGCGATGAAGGACTATGTCGGCACTGTCAATTCAAGAGACTGCTTCCTCGGACACGCTGCGTATCTGTGCGACTCTGAGAACTACGACTTCAACTTCGCCCAGGTCTACCTAGGTGCGCTGGCCAACAACGCGCTCGACCTCTGGTGGCGTTCGTCGTTCCTTGCGCACCTCAAGAGTAAGGACGAGCTGGGCCCGGCTGAGATACGAGAAGGCTTAGTCTTCTTCGACATGGACCTGCTCGACCTGCCCACCATAGGCGCGTTCATCTGATGCGTTATCGAATTCCCGGGCGGGGCTCGTTACGGTTTCCGTTTCGAGAAACCATCGATTGTTGTTCCATTCGAACCGATGCCATCGAAAGCGTTAAGAATACGAATATGCTGTACCGTTTTCGAATGTTTTGGGGGAGGAACCCTTGGCCGAAAAGCAACCCGAAGTCACGCTTGACAAGAATGACAAGATCATTTTGAAAATGCTTCAAGAGGACTGCAACGTGAGCCTGAAGAAGATAGGCGAGAAAACCGGTCTCTCGTCCTCGACGGTCCACTACAGGGTCAACAGGCTCATCGAGGAGAAGGTCATCACAAGCTTCAAAGCGAACGTGGACCCGCTGAAGGTGGGCAAGGAGATTCTCGCGATATCGCTCGTAACGGGACGCTACGGTCCTGACTATTCCAAGAAGATCGGCGAGAAGATTGCGAAAATCCAGGGCGTCTGGGCGGTCTACTTCCTCCTGGGCAACATAGACTTCGCGGTCCTGCTGCGCGCATCCTCGAGGGAGGAGCTGAAGGACATCGTCGACGCGTTCATCAAGATTGAGGAAGTCGAGAGGAGCAACACGTACCTCATCCTAGACAGGATCAAGGAAGACACAACGGTGCAGCTCTGAGGCCACCGGACAGGTAAGGCCAGCGGGTCAAATCTGGCGCGATGTTAAACCGCAAAGGTTTAAGTGCAGAACCTGCATCAGGAAGATGGTGACTTAATTTGCAGAAACCCCTGGCTGTTCTGAACAAGGCCATCAACTCGCAAGTCATTGTTGAGCTCAAGGGGAAGAGGGGCTACAGGGGCGTCCTCGACGGATACGACCCTCACATGAACCTCGTCCTCAAGAACGCCGAGGAGACCCACGAGGACCAGGTCGTGCGCAAGCATGAGGCGACCATCGTCCGAGGGGACAACGTTATCTACATTTCACCTTGAGGTTGGGCCGGATGACGAAGGGCACACCGTCAATGGGCAAGCGCAGCAGCAAGAAGACCCACATCGTCTGCAGGCGCTGCGGAAAGCGAGCGTATCACGTGAGGCACAAGGTCTGCGCGTCATGCGGCTTCGGCGCAAGCTCCAAGCTGAGACATTACAATTGGGCCAAGCAGCATTGAATGTGCGCAGTCCAAGAGGGGGGTTGAGGTTTGGAGCCTGAGCACCCACAGGATGAATGCGGCGTTTTCGCCATTGCGAGCATCTCGAATGCGTCAGTGGACATCTTCTACGCCCTCAGGGTGCTCCAGCACAGGGGCCAGGAGTCCGCGGGCATCTGCGTCTACAACAACGGCATCAAGTGCATCAAGGGCATGGGCCTCGCTCACCAGGCGCTGAAGGCCGACGACGTGAAGAACCTCAAGGGCGACAGAGGCATCGGGCACGTCAGGTATTCGACGTTCGGCTCTTCCAACATCGAGAACGCGCAGCCGATCGTTGTCTCCACGAACTACGGCGACATCGCACTCGCACACAACGGCGAGATCGTGAACGCCGGCCAGATCATGGACGAGCTCAAGAAGAAGGGCTGGGCTTTCATCACCTCGTCCGATTCCGAAATCGCCGTCCGGCTCCTCGCGAACGACATCGCGAACACGGGCGACCCCGTACGGTCGCTCAAGAACCTGATGTCGATGATCCAGGGCAGCTTCTCGATGACCATCATGATAGACAACCGAGTTTTTGCCATACGCGACCCGTACGGCTTCCGCCCGCTCTGCATAGGCAGGACCAAGGTAGGCTACGCGGCCGCCTCCGAGAGCGTCGTGTTCGACACGCTCGGCGGGGAGTTCATCAGGGACGTTGAGCCGGGGGAGATCGTCGAGCTCCTTCCAGGCGAGGCAAAGGCCATCAAGACGGGGCTCGCGCGCGGCCGGGCGCACTGCATGTTCGAATGGGTGTACATCGCCCGTGCCGACTCGACCATCGAGGAGAAGCTGGTCTACGAGGTCAGGAGGCGCATCGGGCAGAGGCTTGCCAAGGAGCAGCCCGTGAACGCAGACGTCGTCGTGCCGATACCCGACTCCGGGAGGTCGCATGCGATAGGCTACTCGGAGGTGTCGGGCATCCCTTACTCCGAGGGACTGATGAAGAACAGGTACGTTGAGCGGACATTCATCATGCCCGAGCAGACGGAGCGGACTACGAGCGTCATGCTCAAGCTCAACCCGTTGAAGAGCGTCATCAAGGACAAGAGAGTCGTCCTCGTGGACGACTCCATCGTGCGCGGTACCACGATAAGACAGATCGTGCAGATTGTGCGCAACGCGGGCGCGAAGGAAGTGCATGTCAGGATCGGCTCGCCGCCCATCAGGGCTCCCTGCTTCTTCGGCATCGACATGAAGACCAGGGACCAGTTCGCGGCAACGGGTCGGACAATCGAGCAGATCGGGAAGATGATCACCGCCGACAGCCTCGGCTACATATCGGTCGAGGGGCTCGTGGACGCAATTGGTCTCGCGGCCGGGGACCTCTGCCTCGGATGCTTGACCGAGGAATATCCGATCGCCGTGCCGGGCGAGAAGGTCAGGTACCAGAAGAAGCTGGACTCGTTCATGTGAGCTGATGCTCTTCTCGGCAAGGTTTAACTAGGTCTAGCCTGTTCATCGAAAGCCATCATGGGCCGGTAGATCAGCGGAAGATCGCTCGCTTGGCATGCGAGAGGTCGCGAGTTCAAATCTCGCCCGGTCCACACGATTTCTTCATGGACTCGCGGCAGTAGATCCAAAACGTGCCTACTCGGTGTGTCCCAATTGCCATTGGGATAGGTCGAGTGGTCTGGCTATCTCCTTCCTGTTGCCCTTGGCTGCGACATAATGAAGCCAGAAAATGGTGTCAGAACTCGTAGTACCTCGGAATGGGCTGGTCTCCGCTCACGTATCCTTCTTTGGCCGCGTCGATGTCGGATTCAGGAGCCTTCTTTCTCTTGGAGATCTTCTTCGCCACATGATGACCGGCATCGTGCAGCCGTATCTTGTGCGCATTTCTCGCTCGCGCCTTTCTTCCTGCCACCTTCCTCTTCTTCTTGATCATCTCGAACTCGTCCTCGTTCTGAGACTCACACCATATTCATTTCCAGAACCAAGTATTTAGCCCCCGTCTGAGTGGGCCCTGACTCGCATTGCGTCGATGATCTTCAGACTCCTGACGGCGAGCAAGGAGTGTTCCAGACTTGGAAGAGCCATGATCTGCCTTCCGAACGCACCTTCCTTACTCCTGCAAGATAGGACGAAGTCCTCGCATCCTTGGATGTCCAAGGGGACGGAGTCCAGCATCCGCAGCGAATCAAGAGCGCTGTATACGTTTTCGAGGAAGGATGATGATCCCGGCAAGAACCCGAAACCCCCATCGCAACTCTGCGTGGCCCGAATCCATGAAATCGCCTCATCAGTCTCCACCTCAAGGCCGACATGTATTTTCACTGCAAGGTACTTCTGGCATTCAGGCATGAATTTGAGCTTCTTTATCTTGCGTGTCCGTGCATGCTCGAGAAGGTCCGTGGTTAACACGCCACTGACATCCAGAATCTCCTCAAGAAGAACTGAGTAGTAAGCATCCGTAAGCTTGCTGCTTTTCCTGAACTTTCGACCCATGACGGATTCCCGAATCTCGCCAGTCTTCTCAAGCATCCCTAGGACCTCAGAGACCCTTGCCAGTCGGTACAGGTGTTCCAAAGGCATATCCGACCTCAGTTCGAGCTTCCTCACGTATCCTTTGGTCAGAGGGTTGCCGCAGTCAAAGCCCAGTTCATCGAGAAGCGTCACGCCATTGTAGGTCTCGGCTATTGAGGCCGGGGTCTCCTGGGGGAAGTTGAATCCTCCCATGGGATTTTCGTACTTGCGGACGAATCTGACTAGTCTGAGCTTCTCCTTGTGGGAAAGCATGGTCACATATGCCCTCTAGCCCTGGTTGGCACACCTGAAGCACCACCCAAAGCATCCGCTTCCCAAATCAATCTTTCTCGTTATTGGTCCGGAAGCGAATTTGACCTGCTTTCGCCTGCCTTCTCCCCTGCCGAAGGATTGCTAGAGGTTGTTGACGTCGGAACAATCAGGTAGCAGCCCTAATGAAGAAATGAAGATCCGATCAACGCTCTGTCTTTGGCGATAGGCAAAGTTTATGAACTCTTGCATTCTCAGGATGTCTGTAGGGTGATGAGGCTCACCTCAAACCGCCCTGGTGCAGGGCTGATAGCTTCTACCTCAGTGAACGCACCAGGAGACAGGTGAGACCTTGCTGGACCCCGCGATTCTGTTGTTACTGTTAGGCACCGCCCTAGCGGCTTCCCTTTTTTCGATTCGTCTTGGAGTTTCGGTTGCGATAATCGAAATCGTCTTTGGAATGCTGTTGGGCAATCTGGGAGACATGAGGACAGATGACTACGAATGGTTCGTGTTTCTCGCGGCTCTTGGCAGCGTTGTGCTGACATTCTTGGCAGGAGCTGAGATTGACCCTGAAGCGCTGCGCAGGACCTGGAAAGCCAGCTTGACGATCGGCCTTCTCTCCTTCGTAGTGCCTTTCCTTGTTGCTTGGTGGTTTTCATACCTCATCCTCGGCTGGTCTTGGGAGGCCTCGCTTCTGGCCGGCGTTGCCTTGTCAACTACCTCAGTTGCAGTCGTATACGTGGTCCTCATCGAGACTGGCATGAGCAGGACTGAGATTGGCAAGATCATACTCTCCTCATGTTTCATAACAGACCTCGGTACGGCGGTCGCATTGAGCATGCTGTTCACCAGACCCAATGTCTACCTGCTCGTTCTCGTGGCCGCCCTGGTTATGAGCACCTTGTTCGTCCCAAGGCTCCTGAAGTGGCTGTTTCGCACGTTCAAGGCGCGCACGGGCGAACCGGACGTCAAGTTGCTGCTTGTTCTGGTAGTGGGATTGGGCGCCTTGGCTCAGACCGCGGGCGTTCATGCCGTGCTCCCTGCCTACATTCTTGGTTTGATTGCGGCGGACACTCTCGCCTCGAACCGTGATGTCCTTTTGAAGGTCAGAGCTCTCTCCCTGTCATTCCTGACCCCGTTCTTCTTCATCGGCGCTGGAATGAACGTATCCTTCAGCGCAGTGGTCACTGGCGCAGGGCTCATTGCAGTCCTCTTCTTCGTGAAGGTGGGTGCCAAATTCATTGGCATCCTTCACCCGTGTAAAGTGCTCGTGGGCAAAGACTCGGTCTACATAACCCTACTCATGAGCACGGGCCTTACATTTGGGACAATATCCGCTCAGGTCGGTCTGAGCAACGGCATCATCGACACTGATCAGTTCTCTGTGCTTGTCATGACGGTAATACTAACAGCAATCATTCCGACTGTGATCGCCCAAAGGATGTTCACCCCATCTGAGGGAGGCGAGAAACGATGAAAGAAAGCAGTAAAAACGGTGTAGTTGAACGAATCCTTGTGGCAGTCGATGGATCCTCGGAGAGCAACGCGGCAGTTCAGATGGCTTCCAGAATAGCCGGGGCACTGAACGCGGAGGTGACTCTAGTCCACGTTGTCGAAATCGAGGAGCTTCCCACGCTGATTGCGGAAGCAGAGGACAAGGATCATGAAGAGCATGGACAGCTGGTTCTTGGCAGCTCCATCAAACTCGCGAGAGCCGAGGGTATCGATGCAAAACTTGTGCTGAGGAAGGGCCATCCAGCCGGCCAGATACTCCGATTCGCCTCTGAGTACAAGCCAAATCTGATCGTGATGGGGAGCCGCGGAATGACTGGCGCGAAAGGCATTCTGATGGGGAGCGTGTCCATGTCCGTCTCCAGGAAAGCGGCCTGCTCTGTGATAATCGTCAGATCATGACGGAGGATGACTAAGTGAGGTGTAACGTTGTCAAGATTCGCCTTTCCCCTGACTCGGATCTACTTTATTATCGGCTACTCAGCAGGGAGACTCCGGCAATCCTCACCGTCGAACAGATACTTCGAATGGGTCTCGATAAGCTCTTGGGGAAGGAGATATCCCAGATTCAGTTTGAGAGCTCCCCAGAAGAACAACTGAGGAGCCAGCGCCTTGCAGTGGCTGATCTAGAGAAGAAACTAGCGGAGGAGTCTTCTAGGCTCGAGGGACTAACGCAGATGCTTCGTGAGTATCAAAGAGACAAAGCATCGATCGAATCGGTGCTTCCGGCCCTTGAACGCCAGGCCATGGACCTCAAACGAGTGTTGGGTCTGAAGACCAAAACTCCTCCACGGTTCATAAAGGAAGAGAACCCATGACGGAAATCGAAATCTACGTGGGAAAAGAATTGAGCAAGATGATCAGGGAGCTGGCGAAAGGCTCTCGCATGTCCAGAGAAGAGGCTGTCGGACGAGCTTTTGAGGAAGGTCTAAGACTGGCAGGCGCTAGCGAGCAGGCCTGGGAGAGCCTGCACAGGAAGGCAGGCGTTTCCGACGAACTCACGAGAACATCGAAGCGGATCCTGGATCTTCGACAGCAGCGGTCTTCAACGGACACCGCCTACGCGAGAACGAACTTCGAATCATTCGAAACCTTCAACGCCGTTGGGCATCTGCTCATGCTCTACAATGTCTTCAGATCTGATGTTCAGAACCTGTCGAAAATGGCTCGGGACCGAGGAATAGAGGTAGGTGTCGACTTGAAGTCCACCGATATCCCGGGCATCAAGGAACTGCTGAATCGTTACCTTTTTCGTCGCGAGAAAGCGAAGGTAGCCGCGACCTCTGTCACTGACGAGGGAACGAGCAACATGAATCGGTCTGGGTGAGTTCTTGAAGAATGGGTTCGGATCGACAGAATCTACTGACCGTTCTCTGAGGGAGTTCTCCAGCCGGAAGGCATTCATGCTGCACTGTATGTCGGACCTGCAAGCCATAGCGAACGAGTTGAACTGCGATGCGAACGTCGATTTCTTGAGAAGCATGAGATGCAAGCTGTCAGAAGAAGGGTTCAACATTGTCGTCCTGGGAGGATTCAAGCGCGGGAAATCCACACTCATCAATGCCATGGTTGGATCGGGCATCCTGCCAACAGGCGTTGTGCCATTGACATCAATGATTACGAAGCTTCGCTACGGAACCAAGACCGAAGCCGAGATTGCGTTCAATGACGGCAAGAGGATGATTGTGGACGTGACGAGCCTCTATCAATATGTGACAGAGAAAGGCAATCCAGGCAATACCAAGAATGTTGCCGAGGTGGATTTGCATGTCAACTCTAGTCTCTTGGGAGACGGAGCCGTCATCGTGGATACTCCAGGCGTCGGATCTAGCTATGAGCGCAACACACTCGTGACTTACGATTTCCTCGCCCAAGTCGACGCTGCTTTGTTCGTCTTCGGAGTGGATCCCCCGATCAGCCAGATGGAACTGGAGTTCTTGGATGACATCAAGGGCAATTCGAACGTGATATTCCTGATTCAGAACAAGATAGACATGCTCGACAAAAGAGAGAGTGAGGAGGCATTGAATTTCTCGAGATCCGTGCTCATTGAGTCTCTGAAAGACCCTGATCTGAGAGTCTTTCCGATATCGGCGAAGCTAGCCTTGGAGGCAAGGGAAGACGGCGACGACGAGAAGCTTATTCGAAGCGGCTATATAGAGCTGGAGAAGGAAGTCATGAACTTCCTCGCCACTGGCAAAGGCGATACCGTTCTAGCGTCTGCAAGGAAGAGGTTGCTGAAGGTCGTATCTGATTTGTTCGCCGCGGTTGGAATTGAGCAGGGAATCATCTGCAGACCTGTCGTGGAGATGAATGAGAAGATTGGTTGGCTCCAGCGAGAGATTCAGGCGGCAAGAAGAAGGCTTGATGAGATGGATGCCCTCGTTGACATCAGGGTCTCTCGGCTAATGAATCAGTTCACTCAGAAACTCGAGGACGTCAAGAACAGCGCAAGGTTGACACTCGTTCCAAGCCTCGATGCTTTCCTGCAGAACATTCCGGAGACGAGCAGCAGACGCAAATATCTGGAGGCCATCCAGAAGTTTATTGCGGAGGCGGTAAAGAACAACTACGGTCCCTTTGTGAAGTCGGCGAACGAGGAGATCTCCAAAGGGTTGAGATTGGTGGCGATCGATTCCTCGACAGAGGCGGACCGGTCTTCTGAAAACTTGATGAAGAGAGCCGCTGATGTATTCGGCGTGACAATGCGCCCCATCGACGTTCCGGAAATCGTCCTCGACGAGAGCAGGTTCTACTTCGACCACATCTCTGTCCTCAAGTGCGAGAGTATTGTTCCAGCCGAGTTGCCATTGATCCTGCCAAATCGCCTCTACCGGAGGAACTTAGCCATGAAAGCAAGGCAGGTCATGATGGATGAGATTGAGAAGCACGCGGGCAGAATTAGATACGATGTCGACTACAGATTGTCCGAAAGCTCCCGTCGACTAAAATCCGAGGTTAGAACCAGAATGCTGTCATCTGAGGAATCAATGGAAAGCGCATTGAGCATGGGGCTGAGGTCAAGAACTGAGGCGAGTCGTGAAAGAGAGTCCCGGCTCGTGCACCTGGAAAAGATCGAACGCAGATTGAAGACGGTATCCGCCAGGCTAGCCGCTGCTTGAAACATTATAATACCGACTTGACAATCTGAGCTCGATGCCTGCTGTCCCGTCGGACCCAAAGAAGAGACAGTATCGACTGAGCAAGAAGCTAGTTGACAAGGTCTGGGACCTGATGGTGAAGGTCAGATACCCTAAGATTGGCATACTGGCCCTCGTTGTCGTCTTCGCTTACCTGACTTTCGAGTTCGACGAAGTCCAGTACTTCTTCCATAGTCTCGGCGATTTGGGGTATGTGTCCGTCTTCATCGGAGGGATGCTGTTTGCATTCGGTTTCGGGGCTCCTTTCGGGGTCGCCATCCTCGCAACATTGGCCGATGAAGTCAACCTACTGGCGGCTGGCGTTGTCGGAGGCCTGGGCGCGTTGCTTTCCGATTATCTCCTTTTCAGGTTCATCCGTGTCACGTTCAACGACGAGATAGATCGCTTCAGAAACTCTCGCACGTTCATCCTCATGGATGGAGTGGTAACACGGAGGCTTCGCCCGAAGCTGGTTCGATACATATCACTTGGGGTTGCGGGATTCGTCATCGCCTCTCCGCTACCCGACGAGATAGGTGTGGCTATGCTCGCAAGCGTAGCGACCGTGAACGAGAAGACCTTCGCGATCATGTCCTTCGTGTTGAACACGCTTGGAATTCTGGCCGTTCTTGCAGCCGGCACTCTAGCCTGACAGACTCAAGAATGCAACGACAATCGCAGCCGTGGCCCTCAAGAAGATGCTCAGGAGGAACGAAGGGAAGTTACGAAGATGCACGGCGAGATGTCTGGCTTCTGCAGAGTTCAAATTCCTGCATCCGGGTGCGGCTTACGCATCAGCCAAAGAATCATGACCCATGCAACCACGCTGAGCATGGCTGAGTAAACAAGGCCAATCACTGGGGAAAAGACCACCCAGAGCATTCCAACCACAAAGCTTGAAGCGAAATCCCCTACCCCGTCAACGAACTGCAGGACTCCGTAGCCTGTACCAACCACTTTCTTCGGGAGTAGTTCTGCTGCCAGGGCGGCTTCGGTTGTATCGGTGAAGGCCAGCTGGAGCCCTACTGCGACAAAAGCAAACCCAATGACCATCACGCTATTGATCCAAAACGCCAATATGAGGCATGCCAAGGCGTTGAACAGATATCCAAGCCCTAGCAATCCTGCCTTTGCACGCTTGTCTGCCAGCACTCCGACAGGAAAGGACGCCAAAGCATAGACTGCGTTCAGAAGTACGTAAAGGCCCAAAGATGCGGAGGCTGCGGCCATCTCGCCAAGAGATGGAGTCAAGATTTGAAGTGCAGCCAAGATGAAGAGTGAATTCGCGAAGTTGCCGATTCCGAATGTTCCCTGGGCCACAAGAAGCAACTTAAAGTTCCGCGGAAAAGAGCTGATGCTAGCTCTGAAAGTCACGGCCTTGTCGCTTACGAGTCCTCTCTTTGCCTCTTTGATGAACAGGACGACAACTAATATGGAAAGCGCCCCGGGAATAATCGCGAACAAGATGGTGTGCCTGACACCTAGATACGGAAGCAGGAGAAACGCCAGCGTTGGACCAATGACCGCACCTATGGAATCCATCGCCCTGTGGAAGCCAAACGCTTTCCCGTATTGTTCTGGTTGCACAGAATCAGACAACAGCGCATCTCTGGGCGGTCCCCGTACACCTCTCCCCACCCATGACGAAATCCTCAGAACCGCAAGGCCGATGTAGGTCTGCACGAACGCGACAGCCGGCAGAAGGACCCCCGTGGCGACATACCCAAAAACCATCCATGGCTTCCGGCGTCGCGATCTATCGCTCAGATGTCCAGATACGGGCTTGGCCGCGCTTGAAAGTCCATCGGACAATCCTTCGATAGTGCCAAGTAGTGCCGCATTTGCGCCCAGCCCGCCCATCGCGCTGCTCAGAGTGACAAACAAGGGGAGCAGGGCAGTGACTATTTCGTGGCCCGCGTCACTGAGTAAGCTGACAATTCCAGTGGCGAGCACATTCCTATTCAACCACGCTTTCGTGGGATCCGGCCTCACTGA